>Ga0209977_10000195_pt1 | contig 23336 bp, 41 predicted proteins | sample SumtaG_2_FD_183113 | JGI IMG/M metagenome (GOLD analysis project Ga0209977, IMG submission 183113) | Deep subsurface microbial communities from Indian Ocean to uncover new lineages of life (NeLLi) - Sumatra_00607 metaG (SPAdes) (version 2) | ecosystem: Environmental > Aquatic > Marine > Oceanic...
TATATCTCCAATGCCAATAAATGAATTTCTGATATATCTAGAAAAAAAGATTAAATACATTCAAGAGACTGATAAAACTATAGGAGTGACTGATCAAAGGAGTGTAAAATGAGATTTAGTATTTATAATATCAAATTAAAAATGGACAGAAAAGGATATGATGTAATTATTCCATATGAAAAAGAAATTAATGACTGTTTATCAACTCATTATAGAGGTAGAACAGATATAATAAAGAAGTTTGTTAGAACTGTCAATTTAACAGAACTTAATAATATGTATGATGTTGGTGAAGTTCTATTATCCATTGAAAATTATGGTTATTTTGATACGATCATGAAAGACAGTAAACTTGACATTGTAAAAAAGAAAAAAGAAGTTCTTGTGAAGTTACATGAAATTATAGGATTACTGACAGATTAAATAATGGAATATCCATTCCATTCAAAAGGAATCTAAATGAACAAATATCTTAATTTTTTAAAAGAAAATATCAATTTAAATAATTATGAAATAAAAAAATCAAATATACATGGTGATGGATCCTTTTCTAGAAGAAATTTTAGAAAAGGAGATTTCATAAATATTCATGGTAGAATGACAGACGGTGAATTTAATATTACAGAATTTGGAACATATCTAAATCATTCATATAGTCCAAGTGCTGAAACAAGATTTGAAGATGGTGTATATAAAACATACGCCATAAAAGGTATAAAACCAAATGAAGAAATAACGGTTGATTATATACAAAATGAAGAACTAGAACAACCTGAAAAGGAGTGGAAATAATTTATGGGAAAATATATTTATAATGAATTTACTTATTGGAATAGAAGAAGTGAACCATCTTCTGCTCCAGAAGATTATAATACTGAGCATTTATTTTATATTGAGAAACATTTGGAAGGAATGGAATATATTCTTGATTTTGGACCTGGAATTGGTAGGATGTTTCCTGCGTATGGTGATATAAGAAATGTCACGGGATGTGATATTTCAACTTTATATTCTGAAAGAGTTATGGAAGAAAGTAAGAATTTTCCATTTAAATTTAAATTAGATCATACAGATGAACCTTTTCATTTATCATACGGACATAAAGAATTTGATGCTGTTGTTTCTTGCGCGGTTTTTCTACATTGCCGACCAGAGACAATAATGAGTCAAATGAAAGAATTGATCAGAGTTAGTAAGAAAGTTATTACAGTTTCAAAATATGACGAAAATATTGAATTTGATGAACCAGTTATTTTGTGTAAGAACAAATATAGATGTAACTTTAATTATAATTATTACCAGATATGTGAAGATAATAATTGGACTATTATAGATCCAATTAAATATAAAAGAAATTTATTTTTTGTTTATAAAGAAAAAGGAGAATAAAATGAGAACTAATAAGGTTTTGAAAATTCAATTTGAAAACGAAGAAATAGATATTTTTAAAGATATATGTGAAGTTTGTGAATCAGTTGTGGATAATTTTTTACAGTTGAGTAGTTGTGGTTTAACTAATTCTGGATGTAGTGAAGATGCCAAAAAAAGCGAACAGTTAAAACACAATCGGGAAATGAAAGATCTTTTTGATAAAATAAAATTGAGTGTGAATAAATGTGAATAAAGGAGAAACAATTAAATTATTCAATGAAGCAATAGAGTTATGGGGAGCTGATTCCCAAATAAGAATGATGTTCGAGGAAATGGCTGAATTAATGAAAGCTCTCTGTAAATTAGATAGAGGTAAGAGTTCTCCAGAAGATATCTTAAATGTATGTGAAGAAATTACAGATGTTGAAATTGTTTTAGAACAAATGAAATTAATATTTAGGAATGATGATTACAGAGAATCTATTAGAAATCAAAAATTAAATAGACTTAAAGAAAAGGTCGAGAAAGCCAAAAAAGAAAGATTAATAGAAAAAAACAAAAATGATAATGAAGTTGAATTAACAGAGTGTACAACTGGTGATAATTATTGTTTATATAAATTTAAAATGTTTACACAACGATGAATATCAAATTTTGAAAAAAATAGCATACCCTAAAGTATGTTATTTTTTTAAGATATGGTTTTGGTTATACTCTTAGACTTTAATTCCTTTTCCACGGATAAATATAAAAATTGGTTTATCTTCAACCATTCGACAGTTAATGAATTTATCATCAGAAATAATATGCCGTCAATATGATGGTATTATTATAATAAAACCCGTCGCATTAACGAATCAATATATTGATTTTGATTTACGAGACATATATGAATTTATGATAATATCGACTAACATTGGTTTCAAGAACCTTAAAATCTGGATATTCAGGATTATTTTCCATAGCTCTAAGATCTTCAATATCTCCAATTATTGATTCTGGATCATTACTTCGAATAATATATTTCGAACCATCAGTTGATTGATATTTAACGAACCATTTGAGTTCTGGATTTTCATCTTCCAATTTAGTTGTTTCATGGTTAAAATCATTTATTCTGGAAGGTCTACACATATCTATCTCCTTTTAGTGATTTGTTAAAATCCGATAGGTGCCATTGTCTCCTCAAAATATATGAAGCCTCACTGAGGATATCTTCACAGATCCCATCCATACTATCAATTGATGGAGATTGTTCTTGAATCTTAATGTATCGAAGTATTCTTTTTCCATCCCCGACTGGGACAGCTTTTCCAATCTCATGACATAATATATTTCCGAATAAACATTTATTCGTATTTACTAATTTATTATGAAGATAAACGGATCTATCATTGGTTTTTAAGTAAAGTTCAAATATTATCTTCAAATTTGATGGACAGTATGATATTTTGAATGTCGCGATTGGTTCAAAATTATAATTAAGAATACATCCACGGTTATCTATTCCTGCTGGTGATGACGCTCCATCATTTTCCGTTATCAAAGATTTCTTATCAGTTAAATATAATGACGCATCCATAGTATTTAATTATCCTTTCTATGATGAGTGTTTTTGTGATATACATGTCGAAGAATAACACTTATCTTTAATATTAGATCCCATGCGCGACCATATGAAAACATATAGTCACAGTCCTCAGCAATAATTGTAGTTTGGATCATACGACAAGGAATCAAAGCAGTGGAATTCAAACATATAGGTCCAACAAATTTACCTATATCTTCATTTAATTTCTCATCAAAAATTTTAATATTTTCACCTACCAGATCACTTGATAATTTAACACCATTACTGCGACTAACTAAATATAGATTAACCTCTATATCACAATTGTTTTTCAAATCAAATTCATATCGTCCCAGTGGTTTTCCGTAATATGAACTGATCAATCCAGTTTCTATTATTTTCATTTTTAACAACCCCCAATAAAAAATAAGATTTAAATTCATTTATTAATATATATAGTTTGAAGGGAGTATTTATGAAAGTTAGCACGTATCAAATGAATACAAACAACAGAATAATTTTTTGTTTGGATTTTGATTCAGTTAAAACGGCCAAGATTTGGGTTGAAATGTTAAAAAATAAAATCAAATTTTTTAAAGTTGGATGGCAGTTATTTTTAAATGGTGGACTTGATTTTGTCAAATGGTTGAAAGATCAAAATGTCAATGTAATGCTAGATCTAAAGTTTTTTGATATACCCAGGACAATCAATGCGGTATTAAATCGAATTGGAGATGAAGCCGATTACATAACCGTTCACTCTCAATATGGTATTATGAAGGAAATATCAGAGGAATTTAGAAAGAAAATTTTGGGTGTGACAATGTTGACGTGTTTTAATAATTATGATATTAAAAACGAGAGTATTTTGGTTGAGTTGCCAGAAGTGGTTAGATCAAGGGCGTTGAAAACATATGAGAGTGGTTGTGGAGGAATTGTTTTATCTGGATCTGAATTGGACTACATAAAGAATACACTTAATATGTGGGGATATACGAGATCTGATTTTATATTGGTAGTTCCTGGTATTAAATTAGATCAGGAAAGAAATGACGATCAGGAGAGAACTTCAACTATTGATTTTGCATTTGAAAATGGGGCAGATTATGTTGTAATTGGACGACCAATATATAAATCTAAAGATCCAATCAAAACTGTAGAGTTGGCACAAGAAAAAATATCTAATTATTTTATTAAATAATGGATGGATCGATCAAATTAATCGGAGACAATAAAGATGAATTTAACTGAGAAGTTAGTAAAAGAAGAAAAAGAATTAGATTTAATTAAAAGAATCAAAGAAAAATATCCATTATTGGAAATAAATGAAGATAGATGGAATTTTAAAAGAATGTCCACAGAGGAAGTTAATACAATTGTAGATGATGTTTATATTCATCATAGTTGCGGGTGTTGCCCAGATGCTGTTCTTATGGCTAGACCGTTTATAAAAATTGATGGTGTTTTAATATATTCGGATCCATGTTCTTTCAGTATAGGTGAGAAAACATATGATGGAGGTGACTATCCATGGGATAATTGGGAAGATAATATGAGAAAATGTAATATTCCAGAATCAGTTATTGAAATCATTAAAGAATATTTCGAAAAAAATAAACCGGATTGTTATGAATAATTTCTGGTTATTTAGATCAAATTTAACAAATCTTGAATCTTATCATAAATATAATAACTTAGAGGACTTTAAAAAGTATTGCTGGGATTTTTATCTTATAATGTCTTTGTGGATTTTAGAAAATACGGAATGTCAAGAAATTACAGTGTGGCGATTAATAAAAGAAAAAAATTGTTCTATTAAATTTGAACTTCCAAATAATAAAATATTTATCCAAAGATTTGTCAGAAGTTTCAATGAATGTTTTAAATATCCAAGGCCGGATATATCATTCTTTCGTGGCGGTTTTCCAGAATATGATAGAATAACAAAAAAAAATAAAAAATTCTTTGGAAGAAAATTATATCTGGGAGCAAACGGACCACGTAGATACCCCCTCTATAGAGATAAATATAATAAGATTTTAATTGAAGATGAAAGAGATATAAAAAAAAATTGTATTCCGTTTTATAAAATAGCTCCATCAAATATATTTTATCCATTAAATTTAGAAAAAGTTTATGATATATGTTGGCCGTGTAATTTTACACAAATCAAATTTAAAGGACAAGAATATTTTATTGAACAAGTTTCTAAATCTGAATTGTTAAAACAATTGAGAATTGTCCATGTAGGAAATAATCCAGAAGTTGGAAGAAAACTTTGTAAAAAATATAAAATTAATAATATAGAATTCCTTGGACATGTTGATAGATCTGGCGTAAATAAAATTTTAAATCAATCCAATTTTGGATCCGTAACATCAAATGATAGAGACGGATGTCCTAGAATATCATCTGAAATTTTATCTGCTGGAACTCCTCTATTAATTCGTAAACAAACAAGATTATTAAATTATTACCGTGATTTAGAATGTGTTAGAACTTTTTCTGATGATAAATTAGAAAAAGCATACAAAAAAGCCAAAAAAAAATATGAAGAAATGAGACAAAAAAATTTAGAATATTTAAATTCTGAATTGAATATTAATAATATAATGAAGATGAATATAAAACTCTGGATCTAATAAGTCCAGAGTTTTATATTGGTTTGTCAGTTATTATTAAATTTCCATTTACCATCAAGTATTTGATCTATGAATATGGTTATATAATTCTTTTAATAATCCACTCTGTGTTGATCCCTTTATTAATACCAACAATGTGTATAATAATTTATTATCACGTTCATTCTGCTCATCATAAAAATCTTTAAAATACTTTAATAACTCGTCCATTAATTCTCTCTCATTTATTTGAATATTTTGGAAATACTCCTTATATTTTTAAATATCTGATTTACCCTGCTCCACATCTCTTCCTGAAGTTCAAATTTTTGCTTAGGTGTGGTAAGGATAATAGGATAACACTGAACTGGCTCAAAAATCGTGTCGAGAATACTCGGAATTAGATCAGTTCCTGGAATTGGTTGATAATCTTTATCTGTTATATATTGAAATATTATTTGTTCTTCACATCCAGGGAGTTGATGTCTTCTGACTATGAAACCAACAACTGGATCTTTAATTTCGCTGATTTTATAAGGAAGTTTTGCATGAATCCAAAGATTCAAATAAGTCTCGATAAAATCTTTCGGTGAAAAAGGAATGTCGAAAATTATTCTGGCCAACTCAATATCTTGTTTTGATTTCAATAATTCTTTTAACGGTACATTAGAAGTTCGTAAATTTGATTCAAAATTTGATTTTAATTCTGTTGATTCCATTGAATTTCTCCAATTTGTAATTTATTCATTTAGTTCTCCTCACAAATAAAGCTGTGGAATTAATTCACAACTTTATCTTCAATTAATTTATGATGATCTGTTAAAGACTTAATTATTTCTTCCTGATATGTTGGATCTATACCATATCCATTTTTATATCTCCAAAATGCATATGATAACTTTCCATTTATTAATGTATTTGGAAGAAGCACTGACGCATGAGCAGCATAGAAAAAAACGTCCTTAGATTCTTCTATTCCAAATTGAGTTTTATCATATGAAATCAATACATTCTGTTTGCTCAATATCCAATATCTGTATTGTTTGAATATCACTCCAAAATCTGTATATATTGCTATATATGGAATAAATCCCCCAGCTTTTCTTATGTTTGATAATTCGTTTATCAACCAAAAGCTTGGTTGTTCTAATGCTCGTTCCATTGTTTCTTGAACTTGATTACCATCAAGATCTTTAATTATATTTTTATTGATCCATATATCTTCCTCTTGATCAAATCCAATAGATATTAGGATAAGATGAAATCCACTATTTAAAATAGATCCAATCAATTCTTCTCGATTTATATCTGTAGGATTAATCCAGATTAATTCACATGCCGAATCAAAAATCCATGATACTAATCCAGCTTCTGGAATTGTTTCCTTTTTAATATATTCACCTTCATATTTAACTAGAGCTGTACCTGAACTACTACGTGATTCCATAATCTCATGAAGTGATCTGTTAATTTTGGACCATTCCTTAGGATCTTTTTCTATTACTGCAATTCGTAATTTATTCATTTATTCCCTCACAAATAGAAATTGTGGAATTAATCCACAACTTTAGGTTCTTTCAGAAAATCCAAAACTGCTTTTTTAAATCGTTGACGCGCACTTTTCTTATTTGCTCGATCCATTTTTTTACGATGGTAATTTGAATTTCCAATTTTAATCTTAAGAAAACCCTTTCCGGGATCACCGTTACGACCTTTACTGCAACGATTTCCCCTCCAGTTACGCCTTAAATCATCAGGGTCTTGGGTTGATGTTGTGTAAGGTTTCATTTGGTTCTCCTAACCAGTATAAATTTATTCCACCGGCTCCTTTTTTCTTGACTCCAGATTACGATAATAATCAAAGTCTTTATGTTCTTTATCAACTATATGTGAATATTCGAAGTGACTTTCTATTTAACACGTTCTATGACTTCATTAAATCGTTGCCAAAATTCTTCATATAAATCTTGTTGTTCTTCTTGTGTACGATCACAATTAAAACCACTGGGTTCTATAGTGAGATCAACATAATTGAATAAATCACCAGGAACTACTTTGTAATTGGGATCAGTTAATGCCTGGAATATGATGAAATTGTTTGATCTCCGAATTATAAAACCATATATGGTTTTTGGTGTAGAATGAATGATATATGGCATTTTCCCGTGAAAAACAATTCTGAGATATGAATCGATGAATTCGGTAAGGGATACAGAAACTGCTAAATTAAAACGAAATAATTCAAGATCATCGCATGGTCTAGACGCCATTAATTTTTTGAGTGTCATATCAATTTCCTTTCAATTAAAAAGGTCCATTCTTTTTATGATATAGTCAATAACTTGATCATAATCATTTGGAAATATCTTAGCCTTAGCGTCCAAGAATTCCATCATAATTGAATCTTCCATTCTGATACTTGTTATGATCATTAGGTATTGATCAGCCATTGTATCTTGACTGATTGTGATTTTCATTAAAATATTGTCTGTCAAATATTTCGAGAACTCCAATTCTGACAAAGAATTTCTGTACATAATTCTAGATTCTTTTAATGTATTCTTGAGGCCAGATGTATTCAATTTAAACAATGGAGAATCACATGGATGTATATTTTTCAGATACACATCTTTTACAACCGACAATAATAAATCACCATCTTCTGTTTCGAAGATATATTTATTAATTCGGTATTGTTCCCTTAAATCATCCAAATATGTTATATGAAAGTTCATTTTACGTATTTACCCCATTTCTTATCGAATTCTTCTTTTCGGATTTGACAATTCCTTGCCCGTTTCAGTACTCGAATAATCGAAGCGACAAAAAATTGCCACTTTCTGTCCTTATATTTTTTATTGATTTTTTTATAACGTTGCACTGCAAACTTCGGTCCTCTGCTCACTTAAATCTCCTCCAATAAAAAAATTGGCCCTCGTCAATAGAGGGCCATTGAAGTAATTTCCCTAATTAATTATAACCATTTTAAGATTATCATTGTCAAGACACACAATTTGATCACCATTATTGAATTTATCTGGTGCTTCACAGTGTAGTACAGAAATATTGTATTTATTGATAAATTCATTATCCCTTTTTTCGTCCGTATCAATCATTAAGAGAATATTATCACTGATGAGATTACCCAAATCATTTGGATCAAGAGAGAATTTCCGACCACCAGCACCAAATTTAACACTGATATTTCTAGTTATAATATACACCATTTAATTTACCATCCAGCTACTATTGCGACTATAACTAATTCAATAGTCACAAGTATGGTTATCATTATATAATACATTGGCATTATAGAAACAACATAGCAATATATGTTATAACCGACAATGGGATTGATATGAATCCAAGTGGAAGACCGATTATAAATCCGGTCAAATGTGTAACCACTGTGGTTTTTCCGCAGTACAACAACCAAGAATTAATAACATATGGCCATCCGAATGCTCCAATACATCCATTAACGGTAAATGCAATAACAATTATCAATACATATATTAGTAGTGAAAGCGATTTGAGTGTCATAATTTCTCCTAACGTGTTGTTACGGTGTATGTATATGATTCATTTTGATTTGTATCAGATGACTCTACCATGTGTGGACGGTTGTCTCTCATTTTCTTCTTTGGTGAAACTGATAAGTATACTTGTATAAAATCTTCTATGAACTCTTTGAACTTCTTGATTATCCACAGAAGAATCACAGACACAAGTACGGCAGCACCAAGAATAACTAAGATCGTTTTACCGAACGATAAATTCAACTCCCATGATACTAACCATCCGACGTATCCAGATATTGTGAGGATTAATAAACTAATTCCGACTTTGGCAAGATTTTTTATTGGTTTCAACATTATGAATCTCCTTTTGAAGAAGTTTCTAAACAATTAGAATAAACCGGTTACACCATTAATCGTATCTTTTACTTGTTTCGATAAAGGGATATCTGGGTGATCATACATCACTGTTTCGTTTCCGAATCCATATGGTTGCATTAATGTTGTGATATCAGAACCTACAATTTCAATGTTGAAATTTTTGGTCTTGATTGTCTTTGGAGTGTCGGTCTTGATGAAGTTATATCCCCAGATTTTGAATCTATATTTCTGATATTCTCCTACGGTGAGATATCCAGTAATATAGTTTTTTACGATTTGTGGGAATATTCGATGTTCTGGCATATTCTCAACAAACGAAAATATCTTTTTACACCCTTTCTTTTTCATTGTGTTAATAATTAACTCCATATCGGTATCGTATTTGGAGTTATTACCATCACACCAACACACTGTTCCATTCAATCCGACATATGAACTTCCGAATATTACCCCATCATAATCTTCAGAGACTGCCCAATCTTGTAACTTGTTAATCATCCACTTTTTGTCATTTACATTATATTCTGCTGGATATACTGATAACAAATCCGGAAGATTTTCGACAATTATTCCATCCAATCCGGGATTCTTTTTCGTTTTCACAGATTCTAAAAATGCTGCTGTAATTTCATTCTTAGCATTTTCAACTGACTTACTTAATGAATCTATTCGATCTGAATATGTCGTAAAGTTATCCATTCCGTAATCTACCAGACTCTTGACTGCCGGACTTGTTATCATCCAACATCCAATCAGTACTGTGATAAATACCGAATATTTTACGATTTGAAGGAATGTATTCATAACCATATGATCTCTTTTCCACTGTGTTTTCTTTTCAAGTCTTATAACATACATACCTTTTATAATGGCTATGAATTGATTCATGATAAATCTCCTTATTATATTGAATCTATATCAGATTCGTCAGTTAAAGGTAATAGGAATGAACATTTCTGCATTCCCCATATGACCATGTAAATAAGTCCAGCTATTGCTCCTCCAATTAACCCGACCATTCCAGATATAATAATTGATAATACATATACTAACATCTGAAATGGAACTATTAGAAAATACACTATATTATTCCTCCAAAATGTAAATTGATCTTTTTGATTTTTTCAAGATCTTTTTCGCGTCCTGATAACCTGTACCACTCTTTCAGATCATTTGGGTGCATATAATGCCACCCAATAAATTTAACTGAGTTTGAAAATATATTATTGAATTCGAAATTGAATCCGAAGGAATCAAAGAATTCTAAATTGAATCCGAAGGAATTAAATACTTCAATTTCTCCTAATCGAATTACTTGTTCTCCTAATCTTGAAAGTTGAGGTTTGTGTTTTTTTAGCAGAATACTCCACGATCTATTATTAATAACGATGTCGATATCATGAGTTTCGGACGCTTTTATTATTCCGAATTTGGCCAGTGCCGCTGATCCAAAGATTATGATATCATTTACATAAATATTGTAATCACTAAACAGTTTCCACAGATAATATTCTATAGGAAGTACCATCTGCTATCTCCTTTCGCATTTAGCGTGGATGTACATCAGACCGGATTTTATTATGATTATATCTCTCAGCGGGTGAAGTAATTCAAGTAACTCTTCATTTTGGGTCATAATCGTTGTATTGATGTTAAATTTTAATTCTTGGTCTTGTAACGATGCTTCTATACTGTTGTAATTGTACATCAGTACTCGGCGGTCAGTTGACGAATTGAATAATATTTTGATGTATTCAATATTAATAACCCTGAGTTTTATGATTAAATTGTTGTGGAGTATATTGACTGGAATTTCATGTGCAAGTAAGAGAGCCATTTTATTTTCCTTTATATATTTAAATCGGGTTCATTTTTTTAAACAGTTTAACATATTTATAAATACGGAATTAACCAATACATTTTATCTTAAATGTACATGTGTATATAACCGATTGTTCTATCTCGATATCTTTCGGAATATGATCTCTTTTGTCCATCATGTTTTCTTCGGATGTATTAATACATTGCACCATCCGATTGACTGTCAGGCAATAGAATGGTCTACACCCAGATCCATCATGTTTTTTCGCATGTTTACATGATTGAAAACAATTACACTCGAATACACTACTACATATTGATTCTCTTCCGCCAGAAATTGGGGTACCACAGCAATCACACAATTTTTTGTTAATTATTTCTTTGGCTTGATAATTTTTGTAGCAAACTGAACAAATATATTGATGAAATTTTCCAGTGATATATCGAGGATGTAACATTTCAATTCCTCCAAAAATAGATTATTAAAATTTGATATGGAACTCATTATTGAGTTCCTACACGAAATATAAAGTTTTTTCGAATTGATTGACAACAAGGATTTTATCTCCATATTGGAAGGATCCATTGGCATATTCAACTGGTACATCAAATTGATTAATAAATTCATTATCCCTGGTTTCATTTGATTGAATCAGAACTGGGAATTCAGATGTTGAATTAAGAATCGATTTAACATTGTGATTTGATAAATCAGAATATTTTCTCGTGGCTTCTTGTGCAATGTGTTTTGAAATTCTATTTGATGTCGATACGTATAACATAATATTCTCCTTGTGTTATTAATTGAGTGGAATGAGATTCCATTAAAGGTTAGAATTCACAACCAATTTTTTAAAATTCATTATCATCACATTCACTTTCCACAACCACACATAAAATTAACAAAGAACACTATTTAAATATCACCTATTAATATATATAATTCAGGTCATATATATCTACAAAAAAGGGGTTTTTGATGAATAGAATAGTCTACTGTCCACATTGTGACACCCAACAATTTGTATCATTATCTGAACATAAAAAATACATCTCTCATAAGTGTATTGAATACAAATGTCGGAAAACATTTCTAGTTCCATTCAAGTGGAAATATGTCTATCTAGCCAGAACGTTTGCAGTATCTGATGCAAGATATAAATATCCTTGGCACGTTAAAACATTTTTTTCTGGAGTATTGAATTTTGTTGATCCGGGTGATTACGTTAATCAAGATTTGATTGATCATCCAGAAAAAATTGTTTCGTTTAATGAAAATTTAATTGATAAATGTGATATATTAGTTGCGTATATTAATCAACCCTCGTTCGGTACACTTGGCGAATTACACTATGCCCGTCATAAAAAGATGCCAATATATGTAATCAACTGTAATAGAGTTTACTTAAATGATCCATGGCTTAAATTTATAGTTGATGGATTAATTGAATGTAATGAGATTCCATTATATGATGATGTTGATAAATGTTATCAACGTATTGTGAATGACACTGTAAAAGAATATAATTTGAAGAATAGAGGAGAAAAAAATTATGACTAATACGAAATTAATAGAAAAGAATTACAGTCCTTTAATAGTTAGAAAATATACAATTAAGGGGTGGCCAACATTTGTATCATTAATATGTGATATATCTTTATCTGATTTAGACGAAGTCGTTAATAAAATAAGTTCATCATATCGATTTGAAGATGATATTCAATCATTAAGAAATTTTTGTGGACAGTTAAGTGAAGAAATTGTAAATCATTATAATGAAATTAAATATGGATGTGTCGAGGGAGTTGCAATTATAGCGTATTTTGATAAATTATTTATCAGTTCTCTATATGGAGATTTTATGGTACATTCAAATGTTAAATTAGAACTCTTTCAAATTTTAAATATGATGACACAAATATAAGGAGAATATTGTGAGATATTTATATGAAATAACAAATAATCAATTTATAGTCTGTATAATATTTATGATTATTCTATTACTAGGAATTTTTTATATATAAGGATTGCAATATTATGGAAATATATGAAAATGTAGATGATTTATTTTTAGATGGAGAAATATTTAAAGATATCGAAGGATATGATGGAGATTATCAAGTCTCTAATTTTGGAAGAATTAAAAGTTTTAAAAAATGGCGTGGAATAGATGTTAGAATATTAACTCAAATTAAAGATGGTGGTGGATATTTACGTGTTAAGTTATATAAAAATGGAAAATGTAAACCTAAAGAAATTCATAGATTATTATTTGAAACTTTTAACAATTATAAATTAAAAAAAGGTGAAGTTGTTCATCATATAGATAAAAATATATTGAATAATGATTTAAATAATTTCAAATTAATGACAAATTCTGAACATACTATTTTACATAAATCTGGGGAAAAACATCCTGAAATTTCAAAAAAAATGTCTGGAGAAAATAATCCACAAGTAAAATTAAAAGAACAAGATGTTATTAAAATTAAAGAATCAGATTTACCACAAAAGGAACTTGCTGAAATATTTGGAGTTAGCCAACCAACAATTTCATTAATAAAAACAGGAAGAATTTGGAAACATATAAAAATATAAGGAGAACCAAAAATGTCCGAACAAAAAAATAAAATAGTTATTGTGGCTTGTCATTGTGATGACGAAATTTTAGGAAATTATGAAATTATAAGAGACAATCCTGATAATCCTCCAGTAATTTTATACACTGGAAATCCACCTCAAGAACGTAGAGAAGAAGCTACGAAATTGAAGGAACATACAAATGTCACAATGCAGATGTATGTTAACAGTGTTCCCCCCATATTTCTTAATCCATCAACAACTTTGTATTTTCCGGATCCAGTCAATGAAATCCATCCACTTCATAGATTATATGGTTCTCAGGGTGAAAATTATTTAAGAAATGGATTGAATGTTATATTTTATTCAACAATGATGAATGCCACTTATATACACGAAGTAGAAAATCCAGAAAAAAAAGAAGACCTATTAAACAAAGTCTATCCATCACAGTCCGATATATGGAAATATGAAAAAAAATATATTCTATTTGAAGGGCGTTGCAAGTGGATTATGTGAAAATATTGTGATTTATATTTTCACAATATTTTCACTATTCAATATTTTTTTAGGTGTAAATGGATAATGAATTAATATTTCCTGTAATTGAATTGGAATGAGGTTCCTGAGTTATATATATTAATTGATGAATAATTATATAATGGAATTTCATTTCATTCAATTAAACGTTATAATATTTTCTACATCTATTATCATCGGTTTTATATTATTTATAAATTCAGACATATATAATTTATTTTTATCTATGAAAGAAATATCCCGAAGATTTGGATCTTGGTCTACAGTATTTAATGATTGAGTCCAAATTTTAGATATTCCTAATCTCTCCAGTTCTGATGGTAGATCAGTTAATATAGCTGATGGTGGTGGGTTAATATAAGATGCATCATTAATACAATAAAATATTGATTTTAAAATTAAATTAATTTTCTTTGATGAAAGCATATATCTATTTTTTTTTACTGCTTTTTTTCCTGTAATCATAAAGTACTTTCCGACCTCTATTTTTGACATTATTAATAAATTTATCAAATCTTAATTTTCTAAATTGGGTATCTGTTAATGTTGAAGTATGTCTACACATCTCTGCTTTTGTGGATTGCCACATTTGATATAAGTGATTATTTATGAAAAAATCAATAGCACTCATTGATAAACAATAGTCTTGTTTTTGAATTTCTCTCATTCTTCTATCAAATAATTTTTGACTGATCATAATGGACAATCGTAAAATATTTCTTTTTCACGTTCTTTTACGATTTTAACAAGTCGATTAAGTCTTATGAGACTATATTCATCCGGTATTAAGTTACGGAAATTTACCATTGATTCAAATTCGCAAATTACTTCTTTATGAATACGAAGCAAATCCTCATACATTCCAATTACACGAAAAAATTCAATCTGTTCATCACTAATATAGTAATTATTTCTTTTTATTTCTCTCATTCTTCTATCAAATAATTTTTGACTGATCATTTATTTTACTCCTTGATAATCATATATTATTTCTTTACCGTGAGTATTAATCAACTCTACAAATTTTTCAAGTCGATATTTAAGATATTTTGATGAATCATTGAAATAATATTTATCAAACGCATCACTTTCTGCATTTGACCAAGTTAGACCCAATGCGTGTTTACGAAAAAAATCAATCTGTTCCAATTTAATTTGATAATTTTGAGATTTAATTTTTCTTATGATTCGATTAAAAATTTTTTGACTAAACATTAATATCCTCCTAGGGGGGCTCGTTTATGAAACGATTAATTTTTGTTCCACAATATCCTGTTTATATGAGATATCAGGAGTGGTGGTTAATAGAATTTGAAAAAAAGTTTCAAGAATATTATGATGTTACAATTCTTGGAAAATCTGTTTTAAATTATTTTAACTCAACCAATATTCAAGGGAAATTCGCTCCAATTGATATATCAATAAGATTTGAATCAGCACAAATTCAAGAATTTTTAGATTTAAAATTAGAAAAGAATGATACATTATTTTTGTCTGATATATCTTTTCCTGGATTTTTTTCTAACATTCTTCATCATAAGAAAATTAAAAATGCATATGCATTCTGTCATGGTACATCCAAGAATGCATACGATTATTTTCAAGATAATCGAGATTCAAAGTGGTTGGTTGAATCTGGACATTCTAAATTATTCAAGAAGATTTTTGTTGCGACGAATTATCACAAACAAAAACTTGGCTGGAAAAATACAAAAGTCATCGGAGTTCCACAATCACCATTTGAAATATTCAAATTAGAAAAAGAATATAATTTAATATCTGTATGTAGAGATTCAATTCAAAAAAGAAATAAATATACAGAAAAAAAAATTATAAAATCATTTGGTGAATTAATATACAAAAATGATTTTAACACATGGGAGGATTATTATAAATTCCTTTCGAAATCTAGAATATTATTAATAACTTCTAAAGAAGATACGTTTAATTATTCTGTGATGGAAGCTGTAAAAAATGGATGTATACCAATATGCCCTAACAAATTTTCGTTTCCGGAATTACTTTCTAAAAATTTCTTATATGATAATAATCAAGAATTAATTGAGAAGATTAATTATTATTTAAATCAAGAAATAAATACTCAATTAATTAACCATGAACTGATTGATAATTTTTATGATAACTTAATCAATCAGCTTGGCAATTCTTAGAAAATTTTTCTTCGAATAATTGAGAAATTTAATCCATGTTGATTCAGATTCTGGAATGTTTAATCTTTCTGCAAGTCTTTTTGCCATCTGGTAATTTTGATCGTGTTCCTTCATAATCCTATTAAAACATTTTTGTGTAATTATCATTTTACTCCTTTAATTTGATCTTTTAATTTTAATTTTTCATTTTTTCTATTTCTTTTATTTAGTCTTCTTTTAACTTTTTTCCAATCTAAAAATAGATATGTTCAAACATTTTTATTCACTAATTAATATATATAATTGATACTTGACATATAGAATTAAATTGGGGTTCAAATTTTGTGATTCTTTAACATATATAAAAAGGAGGAAAGATAGAATGAATGAATATAAAATTTTTATGAAATGGATATTTGATGGGAATATCAACTCACCAATTCCAAAACCGGATTTGGAATATAATATTCCAGATATTTTAAGATGTGATTCACCAATTACTCATATGTACTTGATTAGTATTTTTATTAAATGTGGAAAATTAAATAAATATTTAAATGAATATTTGAATAATGTAAATCTATATTATATAGATAAAAGTGAATTATTTTTATTTATCAAAGAATGCGTTGTTAAAAATAATATAAAGAGATATCAGTTACATTATTCAGTATACAACAGAAAAAATAAACTTTTCTATATTCTTAGAGAGGTTCTTCCACATTTAAAAAATGATGATATTTTATTAATATGTGAACAAATTGAAAAATCTAATGAGAAAGAACAGATATATGATTCATTTAAAATAAATAAATTTAAAAAAGAAAAAGTGAAAGAAAATAAAAAAATAAAAAAAATAACATTAAATGATTTTCTTAATAATTTTCAAATTATAGAAGTGGAATAGGGAGATGAATAAACATCTCCCTATTCCTATACATTAATACCCTACAAAAGACCAGATTGGCTTAATGCGTCCCGGACATCATCAGATAGATTTGATAATACGTGGTGTACAATCTGCGCTCCTTCTCCATGGCAATGACTGCACTGTACAAAAGACTTTACTTGTCCGGTGGATTCTAGATGTTTTGCCAAAGCACCTTTTCCTCCACACCCAGGACACCTAATTGGTTTGTCGGAAAAGCGACCAGTTCCACTACAAATTTTACAATTCTTATCGCCACCACATTTACATTTGATGTTTTTCCTGTCATGAACAAATCGACCACTTCCGTGACATGCTGAACACGGACTTTTAGGGATATAGTAATATAGATTATTTCCATCACATTCAATATCATCTGCTTGAATGACCCTAAAAGTCTTTAACTTGTTTTCCTTGATAAAACCCTGGCTGATAGTGTCAATGATAATTAATCCAAAATGACCGTATTTGGCCTGGATATCTTTGCTAACATCCTTTTGATTAATAAGGGTTCTTATTGCCAATATCTCCTCAAGCTTCAATCCACCACATCGGAGACAAATACTTGTCTTGATTCCGGTACCTTCACACGGAAGTATACCTCTTTTCTTATTACCCAGACATGGCTTGTCAACTACCATCTTTCTTTCGATGACAGTATTGAATCCCTTCCCGGAACAACTCCTACAACCATCGACCCATCCGCTGTACTTGATACCGTCAAGATGTTGCCCTTTTGTAGCAACTTGTTGTTTGATTATGTTCATCAACAATTGATTCTTCTCGGTGGTCGTAATGTATGAGGTGCGGTGCGCGGATATAATATGCTTGAGATAATTATCACCCAGTTCTGCTGGATCGATTTTGAGCTTGTGTAAAACACTGTTGATTCGTTCGGCATTGTACGGAATTAAAATATTTGAATTTTGATCATGTTGTTTAGGTAACATTTCAATTTTCCTTTCGCAACTAAAAACATTAGGAACAATTATGATTATCTTTAAAATCTAATAAGTTTAAAAAATAATTTAAAAATTTATTTTACATAATATTTTTCTCCTATTATGATAATTAAAAATTATTAACAACTTAATGGTTCAATTATTAATATATATAGTATATCAATGAATAACAAAAATCAAACGGGTTCATTTATTTTATCGTTTTAACATATTTATAAATAAGAAGGAGGAGTGTTTATTGATCAGTATTAAAAAATCTAATTTTTCAGATTGTTTCAGTTGTCCTTTATTAAAAAATCCAAGTTGTATTTTAGAGACAAATTGTCCTGATAATTTAAACAAAGTTGATATTATTATATGTTCTGAAAATCCAGGAAAAAATGAAATTGAAACTGGTGTACCATTAATTGGTCGTAGTGGCAAAACATTTAGAAAATATTTTGATAAATATTTAAAAAATAGATGTAATTATTTAATAATAAATGTAGTTTTGTGTAATACGATTGATGAGAATGGAAAAACTGCAAATCCAGACGATGAAACAATTGAAAGATGTAAATATAACTTGTTGAATGTGATTGATATTTGTGAGCCTAAATTAATTTTTTGTTTGGGCCTATCTCCACTGAAGGCATTTATTAATACGAAGAAAATAAAAGCCACAAGTGATCGAGGAAAAGTATTTAAATGGAATAATCATGATATTTTATTTACATTGCATCCATCGTATTTAAATCGAAATATGAAGAACACTGATTTATGGGAGAAATTTGAGGGTGACTTTATTACGGCACTTGAGCTGCTTGGGATTAAAAAACGAAGTGAATTAGATCAATCTGAAATGAGTAGAACCAAAGGAATCCAATCATACAAGATTCCAGATAAATATTATTCTGATGATTATCGATTAATTGATGTTCAATATTTATACAATCCTAAGGAATTGAAATATATTTTTAGAGACAAAAATAATAAAAAAGTTTTTTATAATATGAATGATGATTATTACTGTTATCAATGTCTTGATACGAATGTGGAAAACAGATTTGTTGTAAATTATGATAAATTAAATGTCATAAATGTCAAATATGAAAACACAAAAAATATGACATCGGATATAACATATGAAGGTGATATAAGAATAGAAGATAAACACATAATTGATTATTTTATAAATAATAAAAAAGAAAATGAAAATCCAGATCTTAATATATTATATATGGACATTGAGGTAGATACGAATGGATCGAAAATATTTCCAAAACCACAAGATGCAGATTTTCCAATAACTCTAAACACGATAAAATATTATGATAAAATAATTACATATGTTTTGGATAATGGAAGTAAAATAAAAGATATTAAAAATCTTGAAGTGAAATTAAACGAAAAAGAAAAAACAAGAATCATCAATTATGATAATATTGAATTGAAAATATTTGAGGATGAAAAAGATTTAATATCATCTTTTATTTCAGATATTCATAAATTAGATCCCGATATCATCACCGGCTGGAATTTTGTAAAATTTGATATATTTTACATTTATACTCGTATGAAAAAATTAGGATTAGATCCAAATATAATGTCAAGATTTGGAAATGTCTATGTTGATGGTGATAAAGATATTGCTAATCTACCAGGATATGTTGTGATTGATATGTGTGCCTTATATAAAAATTTACAATTAAAAAAGAGGCCAAATAATAAATTAGGAACAATCACTCAAATTGAAATAGGAGCATCAAAATTAGAATTAGGTGGACCTTTATCAATTATGTATAAAACAGATATTAATAAATTTATAGAATATAATATTCGAGATGTTGTTTTATTGGACATATTGGAAAATAAAATTAAATTTATAAAATTATTAAATGAATTAAGAAAAATTTGTAGTGGATCTTTTAGATCATGTCGAAGTACATATGGACGATTAGATTGTCTGGTCATTAAATATTTAAAGAAAAAGGGATTGGCATCTAGAAATGTATCATCAGCAACAAAAGAAAAATTCAAAGGGGCATTTGTACAAGCACCACTTAAGGGGATTCATTCTTATATAACCGATTTTGATTTTGCATCTCTATATCCAAGTTTAATTTTGACGTACAATATCGGTGTGAATACATTTGTTATGAAACTTAAAGAGAGTCATTTTGGATATGATTTATCATATAATCCAGAATTATTACCTGATGAAATTCAAGTGATATTTGATCCGTTATTTAAGAATGAAGAAATCACATTTACAAAAGAACAATTATTCAATGAAATCAAAGAGAAGAGATTAATTCATACAATTAATGGATGTTTCTTTAAACCACACGATGAAGAATTATCGCTATACAGTGAATTGGAAGAATATTTATTAAATACACGAAAACAATATAAGAATAAAATGTTCGAGGCAATAGAGAAAAAAGATAATGAAAATGTTGATCTTTTTAATATTAGACAGAGCACATATAAAATTTTGGGCAATGCTCTATATGGAATTTTGGGAACAGAAAGTTATAGATTTTATAATATTGATTTGACAAAATCAATAACACTTCCGGGACAAGAAAATACAAAAACTTCAATCATTCATGTTGAGAAATATTTAGAAAATATGAAAGAGAAGAATGAAAATCATTCAGAAACTATAATTTCGAAGGATGATATGTTTGCTGAATCAATGACTACGAAATTAAAATACATAATAACCGGAGATACAGATTCAATATTTGTCACATTTAAGAAATTTATTCCTAAGGATTGGGATCAGGAAACGGCATTCAAACAAATTAAAATATGGTGTGATGAAATTGGTAATTATCTTAATGATGAAGTGACGCCGAGAATGACTGACAAACATAACGTTCCCAGAGATAGAAATCGACTTAAAATTAAAAATGAATTAATGTGTAGCCGTGGATTATTCTTGACTAAGAAACGATATGTTATATTTGTAATTTACCAAGAGGGAAAAAGAGTTGACGAATATGTTATCAAAGGTTTAGAAATCAAGCGACGAGATTACTCGGAATATACAAAGAAATGTCTGGAAGAATTAATAGATTTAATTTTAAAATCTGATAAAATTTCATTCAGATTAATAAATTCTTTTATAGAGGAAAAAGAAATTGAGTTTATAGAAAGAATTCAACGTGGAGATAAATCAATTGCAAAAGCTGTGAGTTTTGGCAGAAAGCTGGAAGAATACAAAGCTCATAATAAAAAAGATAGAGATTATCCAGAAAATATCATATCAATGCAAAATTGGAATACATTAATGTATGAAACTTTTCTTTTAGGTGATGGTGGATATCTATTTAAGATAAATGGAATAAATCCAGAAACAGCTCCAAAAGAAGTTATTCATAAATACAATAAATATTTCCTTGAGACTGGAAGAAAATTGAACGTTATTTGTTTACCAGATGAAGAGGCAAAATTACCTGACTTTTTTATTCCGAATGTGAAAGAAATGTTACGTTTCGCGTGGCAGGATAGATACACTTTATTATTAAAACCAATTATTGAAATGGATAAAAAAATAACGAGGATATGAAGATATAATTTTATCATAGGAGATTTATTTAATGGAAATTTGGGAAAATGTAGATGATTTGTTTTTAGATGGAGAAATATTTAAAGATATAGATAGTTATGATGGAGATTATCAGATTTCAAATTATTCGAGAGTTAAAAGTTTTGTTAAATGGTGTGGAACAGATGTTAGAATATTAAAACAAAGTAAAAGTAGTAAGGGATATTTGCAAGTCGGTTTATCTAAAAATGGAAAATGTAAACCTAAAGAAATTCATAGATTATTATTTGAAACTTTTAATGATTATAAATTAAAAAAGGGTGAAGTTGTTCATCACATAAATGAAAATAAATTAGATAATACTTTTTATAATCTACAAAAGATGACAAATTTTGACCATAAAAGTTTACATATGTCCGGAGAAAATCATCCATTTTATGGAAAAAAACGTCCAGAATTTTCTGAAGAAAATCATCCATTTTATGGAAAAAAACGTCCTGAACATTCGAAGAGAATGTCTGGAGAAAATCATCCAATGTATGGAAGAACTGGAGAAAATAGTCCAAATTATGGAAAAAAACGTCCTGAACATTCAAAGAGAATGTCTGGAGAAAATGCTCCAAAAGTAGTATTAACAGAGCAAAAAATTATTCAAATTAGAGAATTAATAGATAAAGGAAATTTAACGTTAAGAGAAATCGCAAAAATGTTTGGAGTTCATGAATCAACAATTTCATCTATAAAAAATAGAAGAACTTGGAAACATATATAAAGGAGAATTTGAATGGAAAATAAATTTATAAAAGCAATAGAAGTTTTTTCAACATTTCAAGGAGAAGGACTATTTTCTGGAAAGCGTGTTATATTAATAAGATTTAAAAAATGTAATAATGACTGTTATTTTTGTGACACGATGAACAAAATGAGATATTTCGAGGAAGGAAATTATGATATTAAAGATATTCAAAAATTATTATCTAATGAATGTGCAAATCTTCTTATTACTGGTGGAGAACCTTCATTTGATGTTAATTTTGATCGAACAATTTTGTTGTTAAATGAATTAAAATATCCAGAAGCATATGTAGAAACAAATGGTTACAAATTAAAAGAGTTATATAAATATATCCAAAATAAGAAAAATGTTTATTATGTTTATTCTCCAAAATTCTTCAACCAAATTGATTTATTTAATGATAAAACAGATGAGTTAGTAAAACTTATTGGTCGAAATCTGATAATTAAAGTTTTATATGATGGAGAAAATCCATTTAATAAAAGATATTTGGATAAGATAATTAAATATCGAGAAAGTGTTTATCTACAACCAATTGGATCAACAAGAGAAGAAGTTTCAA
>Ga0209977_10000197_pt1 | contig 23260 bp, 24 predicted proteins | sample SumtaG_2_FD_183113 | JGI IMG/M metagenome (GOLD analysis project Ga0209977, IMG submission 183113) | Deep subsurface microbial communities from Indian Ocean to uncover new lineages of life (NeLLi) - Sumatra_00607 metaG (SPAdes) (version 2) | ecosystem: Environmental > Aquatic > Marine > Oceanic...
TTCATGGATTTCTTGGTGAACGTCATGCCCCTAGGTGTCATCCTCTATTTGGTGACCCTCGTCATCTTCATCCGCATGTTCAAGGCTGACTACACCCCAGAGCCCGAGGAAGAGTTCAGGGATTTGGAATTCGGCGAATGGATCGAGAGGGCCATCGAGGTGAGCGGCCTACATGCATCTCGCGTAAACACTGGAATGATAACAGCCGCTATAATCATGATTTTAACCATCGTAGGATTCGCAGTCTATGAGAGTTTCAATATGACCCCCGCCTTCGTTGCCCTCTTCTGTGGATTCTTCATGATGCTCTCCCAGACCCGGGACCCCTCCGTCATCATGAGGGAAATCGACTTGTCGACGATACTATTCCTCGCCGGGATGTTCATCATGATCAACGGCCTCGGGAAGGTAGGTATCATCGAGGCGCTCTCTCAGAGCCTATTTGCTGTTCTCGGCAGCTCTCCGATCAGAGCCTCGGTGATCCTCATGTGGCTCTCGGGGATCATCTCCTCCGTAGTCGACAACATCCCCGTCGCGACCTCCCTCTCCCCAATCGTGCGGGACATGGTCGTGGACAAGTCGTGGGAGATTCTATGGTGGGGGCTGGTCATAGGGGCGAACCTGGGTGGCTGCATGACTCCGATAGGCTCCCCGAGCAACGTCATCGCCATGGGCGTCTCAGAGCAGGAGGGTTACCCCATCCCGTTCAATCAGTTCCTGAAGCTGGGAATCATGCTCACCATCATCTACTTCATAATATCCATGATCTACATTTACGTCCGGTACGGCCTGTTAGGGGCATGATATCGCCCTCTCGACTTAGATGGAGGCCGGAGGGACATTCTGAAGCAGCTCGCTGGCGGCAGCGCTGATGAAGTATCTCAGGCCACTGCGGCCATGCTTGTAGACCAGAACCCCCAGGTCCAGAAGCCTCCTACGGAGGCCCTTCGGGAAAACCTCTCTAGCCCTCGTGCCCTCACTGAGAGACATCAACTCGTCCTGGTAGAACCACACCAAGTTCCTGAAGTTGACCTCATCAAGTTTCTTTTCGGCCATTGTCCAAAATATAGTACGTAACGGTCCGATTTTAAGATTTACATAGATCGGTGCATGGCTAGTGCTTCTGAATCTGTGGGGATCCCATGCTTCCACGCGCGAAACGAAGTATTCATGGGATGGGTTAACCCACCCCACTGATAGTCGTCCCAGACTCGCCGCTAAGGGCGGCCACGGCCCTCTCGAGGGAGGTAATGATAGCCCTATCACCCCCGGACTCCACGAACTTTATGCATGCCCCGACCTTGGGCCCCATGCTCCCGGGGAGGAAGTGGCCTTCCTCTGAGTACCTCTTGGCCTCGTCCGTGGTCATGTGGTGGATAGGCCTTTCATCCGGTTTCCCGTAGTCAAGCTTTGCACAGTCTACATCCGTGAGGATGAGGAAGATGTTGGCTCCAACCTCCTTGGCCAGGACACCCCCAGCCCTGTCCTTGTCAATAACGGCATCCACTCCCTTCAGTGCACCTTTATTATCCTTAATCACGGGTATGCCTCCCCCACCCGAGGCGATGACCATCATACCTGAGTTAACCATCTTGTTTATGGACTTCCCTTCGACGATGCCTAGAGGAACGGGCGAGGGGACTACTCTACGCCACTGCCTGTCTCCGTCGGGTCTAACGTGTTTCATGGTCCACCCATTCTCAGCGCCGAGCCTCCGCGCCTCGTCCTCCTTGTAGAAGGGACCCACAGGCTTGTGGGGATCCTCGAAGTCGGGATCGTCCTTGTCAACTAGGACCTGGGTCACCACGGTGACCACCTCCCATCCGTCTGCCCCGAGGAGGTTCCTTAGACTCTGCTGCATCATGTATCCTATCTGACCCTGAGTCATTGAACCCAGGACCACGAGGGGCTGGGCGGGCACTAGGCTCTCCGCTTGCTCCTGCTGGATGGCGAGGTTTCCCACCTGTGGTCCGTTGCCATGGGTGATAACTATCTTGTAGCCCTGCTTGGCTATCTCCGCGATCTGCTTACACGCCACGGAGACGTTCCTCATCTGTTCCTCGACGGTCCCCTTCTCGTCTGGTTTCTTGATGGCGTTACCGCCGAGCGCTATCATGACACACTTTTCCATACTATTCTCAATCCCGAGACGCGCATCACCGATTAAAATTTATGGGGAGTGTTGCCAGCCCTGGAGCAAGGGAGGTAAACCCCGGGAGCAGGGACTCGCCTGGCCAAGCCATATTTTTGGGCATTCAACCCCTCCCTGCAACGATTACCCGACATCCAGGATCCAAAGGCTCCATTTAGGCCCCTAGCCCTCCCCAACACAGAAAGGGATGCATCACCGCTTAAAGGTTACGAGCTCTAGGAACTATCCTTTTAGCCGCCTCAACCATCGGTGGAACAAGTATCAGCAGGAAAGGTATCTCAGATATGAAAGTCCACAGGAAAGTGCTCCAAGCCCCAACCATAGGCAGGGGAGAGAGCTCCACCGCTCCAGGGAGAAGGAAAAACTGACTCCAAGCACATACTCCTACCCCTATGATCGCGCTTCCCACGAGAAGGCTGACGGTGGCCGCGATCAAGTATCTCTTCAAGCTATATTCCCTCGTCATGTGACCCAGGATATAGAAAGCTATGAAGTTGGACGTTACACCCACGGAGAGACTGAGAAAGGGCATACCGTGAGACAGCATATCACATATGAATATCCCAATGGCGGCGCCGAGGCCTCCTACAACGGGACCGAAGAGAACCGAGAAGACCGCTGGAACTACAACGGCGGGCCAGAACCTCACCCCAAACATCACTATGCCAAGGTATGTCATGTAACCTACGACGGTGTAAAGGCTGGCGTTTATAGCCGTTAAAGTTATGAGTAAAGTCCTACTCAATTCTCTTTCTTCCAATTCATTTCACCTCTTTCAAATTGCGCGCGTATCAATCTCTATCAATGGTGCTCATCACCGCTTAAAGGTTAACGGTTGCGCGCGCGCCCGTTCACTTCTCCTCCTTGAAAGTTATCCTCTTGTGAACTTTACCTTGCCGCACTTGGAACATATCCACTTCGTCCAGCCATCGGAGAAAACTTCCTTCGTGTGGAGTTTGATGGTTGATTTCTTAGACCAACATTTACAGAGATATTCGACTTTCTCCTTTGAGATCAGTGTGGGCTCTTCTTTCTCGGTCATTTCCTCTGCCTCCTCGTCTTCCTCCTCCTCTTCTTCAGTCGCTTCTTCCTACCCTTCTTCGACATCTTCTTATGACGTGGAATCAGCCCTCAGCCTCCTCGCGCGCGCGTACCATGGTGCCTAGGGCTGCAAAATTCACAGTCATAAACTCTTCCCACATTTAGCGATTCGGCGAAATCCAGCGCCTCGAAGTATCCGTCAAAGTAACCGTGGCATAATGTGTTATCCGTCTTGTAGCTTGGCTTCTTAGCGTGGCCACAACTGGCTCTATGTACCCTAGCAAAACTCCGATTCTTGCTAAATCGCTTGCATTCGAAGACGACAAACTTTATCATCTTATACCATTTTATGGGGCGCATCTCCGCTTAAAGATTACCGCCTCTTCGCGCTGATAACTAACAGCCTGATAAAGTTGATGACTCGCATGGCCTACCTGAACAAAGAAAAGTCGGTGGAGGCCCTCAGGCCCCTCTTGACGGAGAGGAACAGTCCATAAGGGCTTCTTCAACGATCTGCGCAAGCATAACAGATTTGAATGCATGTTTCAAGCCCAAGATATCCTCTATGATTAGGGTGTAATCTCTCTCTGTTCGGATGCTTCTAATTTTCTCGTAGGGTAGATCTAGAACCAATTTGTAACTCTTTTGGGTTCTCCCCTTCTCGGTAATGAAAATGAGCTTTCTCTTCGACAGCGATATAATGCCATAGGCTCCACCTAACCTTGCCTCATAGCTTTTTTGGATCTTGTCTTCGAGGCCAAGGCTCTCCTCAACTATTTTTTCCCTTGACATCTAATCTCCTTTTTTAAGGTTTGTCAGCGGCGATAAAGGTTGCGTGAGGGCGCGCGCCATCAACCGCGCGACGCGCGCGACGGACGCTACCATGACGAGGTTCACATGGGACTTGTCTTAAGCTGAGAGAGCGTTCGTAAGTTTTAAGCGGTGATGCGCCCCATACAATGGTGCGGAGAGATGGTGTTAGAAAATGGATGATGAGAAATCGGAAAAAAGATACCATACCGTCAACGTGCCTATCCTATTGGCAGATAAGATTGGGGAAGTCATAGACAGCGGTAAGCATGGCTACACTAGCATCCCTGACTTCATCAAGGAGGCCACCAGGAAATATCTCAGGGAACTAGGATACATCACATAAATTTTAAATGGTGATTTACGCATGAGAACTTGATTATGATAAAAGAGGTTCTATTTTCATTTCTCCTCTTCATAGTAGTCACGGCTTCTGGGGAATAGATACACCCCTATCTGGCTGATTAGAAAGCGGTGATGTGCCCGCGCGCGCCGAAAAAGAGCACCTCATCCCTGAGCAGCAGTCATGCCCGCCGTCTCAACCGTTCCTTAATCCAAGCTATTGCATCGTCTACTATGCCATACAGCCCCAATCTCCATTTAACCGTCATTAGAATAAGCACCAAAAATAGACCTAACCAAACAGCAATTTCTCTCATCTTATCTTTTAGTGCACGCACGAGATATAAGTTTTAAGCGGTGATGAAACCCTTCCATAGTATAGGAAGATTCTTAGATGGCTGGCCGCCTATTCACTGAGCAGCAGCTGATCAAACTCCATGATCAGGGGTTTAACGATAGAGAGATAGGCGAGAAGCTTGGGGTAACTTCACAAGCGGTAGGGCATCGCAGAAAGAGGCTTGGGCTTAAACCAATACGAAAACACAGAATTGGACGCCTATTCACTGACCAGCAGCTGATCGAACTCCATGAACAGGGGTTTAACGATAGAGAGATAGGCGAGAAGCTCGGGGTATCTTTTGGCATAGTGGGTTTTCACAGAAATAGGCTCAGACTTAAACCAATACGAAAACACAGAAACAAAGTCTACAAACGTAAACGCCTATTCACAGACCAACAGCTGATCGAACTCCATGAACAGGGGTTTAACGATAGAGAAATAAGCGAAAAGATTGGGGCACATCAAAATACAGTGAGCGTTCACAGAAGGAGGCTAGAACTCAAAGTCCATGGCCACCGTAGACGCCTGTTTACAGACCAGCAGCTGATCGAACTCCATGAACAGGGGTTTAACGATAGAGAGATAGGCGAGAAGCTCGGGGTATCTGGAAATGCAGTGTGTAGTCGCAGAAAGGGGCTCGGACTCAAACCAGTATCACGCGCGCGCTCGTAGGTTTTAAGCGGTGATGTGCGCCAGCGCTGCATACGCGCATAAATTTATGTACTCAATTACGATCAGTTTATCAGGCGATTGAATTGGGTATGCGTAGTGCTAAGAAGAAACCATTGACCAAGAAGGAAAGAGCAGAAAAAAGAAAAAAGCGTAAAGAGAAACGAGCAGCGAAAAAAGCTACTCGTAACCTTTAAACGGCGATGCGCCCCCTTAGCTGTGCGTGTGGGAATCATGGGCATTGCGGCGGAGAGGAAACCAGCTCTGGTCAAATTCATAGCCCGCGTCGTAACCGCGTAAAATCGACGCGCCCCACGCAACCTTTAATCAGTGATATGCCCCACTCTGTGGTGGGGAGGGCTAGGGGCCCAATGGAGACTTGCGATCCTGGATATCGGGTAAACGTTGCAGGGAGAGGGGCTGTCGCCCTTTCATTAACCTAGCCAGGTGGGTTCCTACTCCCAGGACGATCAACCTTGCTCCAGGGCCGGCAACACTCCCCCATAACTTTCAAGCGGCAGTGTGCGCCAGCGCCTTGCTCGTAACCTTTAAACGACGATGCGCTTCTCTAGCTGCGCGTGAGGGAAAGGGTACTGCGGCGGAGCCAACGCTCTGGTCATATTCAAGCCCGCGTCGTAACCGCATAAAATCGACGCACCCTCACGCAACCTTTGCGCTCGGTTTCCGAAAGATGGAAGGTTGCAGAGCCCAATCCACTGCTCCATTAATCCGCCCGCGTAGTTTCCTCCCTCGAAGGTGCCCGTGAGGGCAGACATGATCATCTGATATATATCGACGTCGACCCTCTTGGTCATGCGCGCGCGTGCGAAGTACCCCACCGCCACGCCGATGATGAGTGCGATCACGATCCCGACATACAATTTTGTGTTGTTACTTAGTCTCACTTCAAGTGGAATCTCTATTAGTTTTATTTAAATTTTATTTAAATAATTTGCGCGCGCTCTCACGCAACCTTTAATCGTTGATATGCCCCTTTCCGCCATGTAATGTCTGATGAGATTGTTCTGTCACGGAAGAAACTTCAAGACATGTTAACCAAGGAATACATCAAGGCGGCTCCATGGACAGGGGAATATCACACCGGAAAGGCCGACTTGCTCAATGAATTTCTCGGAAATGATGCGATAGACTGGGCGGAACATCCTAACTATGCACGTCGCGCACGCAAGCGGTGATGTGCCCCAGCGCCACATATGCGTAACCCTTAAGCGGAGATGAGCCCCATTGGATATCGAGCGCGAGTAGTTTGCCGAAAGGAGAAAACGGGAAAGCAGGTTTGGGAGAAGGTGGCCGTGGCCGGACCGCCTCTGTCGTGACTTCTCCCGGCAGAAACTCTCGCGACGTAAACGGAAAACCCTGGTTTGAGGAATGCCCTGACTGTGGAAACGACACGTTCAAGGTCAGAGTGACTCCCTATGGTGAATGTGGTTCCGACACAGAGTGGATCTGCGCCAAGTGCGGAGTAGAGCAGGGCGGCGTCTTCAACGACCCCCTTGGTGAGATCCCGCCTGAGATATTCGGGCGCGCGCGCAATTAAAAGGTGAAGACATGAGCTGTAATTATTTTGACCAGAGCTGTCACGGGGGCACCCCAGAACAGTGGAAGAGGTGTGCTGCTAGACATGGGGTTGAGTGTGACATGCTTGACTTTGGATGGACGCATTACCCCAATTCCCCATTTGGTGACGTAGATATATGCACTCACGGCGTCTGTAGAACACATGGAACAAACGATGATGGGTGCAAGTGGTGCACACCCCACCGGATCCCCGGCGTAGACGGCCAACCAACAATAAAGAAGGCGACATCATGAGCGACAAGGTCCTGCTCAAGGAGGACTATGAAGCAATCATCGATGTGGCTGAGGAGGCGCTCTCCAGGGAGAGACATGCCCTCGAGGCTATGAAGAGATATGGTATGACACGTGAAGGCCTCGGCTTGTCGAAGGAGCCTGCTGTCTGTGGGACGCTGGAAGACATCATCGAAGCCGCTAGAGGCCGAAACTTCGACGTGATGGAAGTTCTCATAGAGGATATAGATATCCCTCAGGTGAAGGAGAAGCTGTTACAACGGCTGAAGCGGTGATGTGCGCCAGCGCCACATATGCGTAACCCTTAAGCGGTGATATGCCCCATTAAAGGGTGGGGAGGGCTAGGGGCCTAAATGGAGCCTTTGGATCCTGGATATCGGGTAATCGTTGCAGGGAGGGGCACCAGTGCCCTTCATTTGTCTGGCCAGGCGGGCTTCCTGCTCCCGGGAATTCTCTTAACCTTGCTCCAGGGCCGGCAACACTCCCATAGATCATGTTGACCAAGATTCAAGGAAGTGAGATGGATGATAGTTGATAAAGTCCTGACGGGAATGATCATACTGGGATGCCTCTTGTTAGGCCTCTTTAGTGGGATCCTGATCAGAGCGATTATAGACAAGGATGTTTCCCTGTACTAAGGACATTGACCGCGCGCGTAAGTTTCAAGCGGTGATGTGCGCCAGCGCCTTGCTCGTAACCTTTAAACGGAGATGCGCTTCTCTAGCTGCGCGTGAGGGTATCATGGGCATTGCGGCGGAGTGACAGCTCTGGTTAAAGTCATGGCCCGCGTCGTAACCGCATAAAATCGATGCACCCCACGCAACCTTTAAGCGGTGAATGTGCGCCAGCGCCGCATATGCGTAACCCTTTAAGCGGAGATGCGCCCCATTACGAATCGGGGATGAGCAGCTGAAGCCTTACCTGATCGTCAAATATACAATAGTTAAGACACGCTTCAACGAATTATTAAGAAGATATTGGGCAGCTTATGTGGTTCTTCTTGTGATCATCCTCTACATGGGATACGTCCCCAACTCCCCATCCAAGGCAGGGTTAATCGTGTTGTCCCTTACCGGTAACGCCCTATTCATCTGGGGGACCTTTAAGCGCGCGACCGGCGTAGACGGCCAACCAACAACAAAGAAGGCGACACTATGAGTGAAAGAGAGGAATATACGCTTAAATTGACTAGAAAAGAGGTAGATGCTTTAATTACATATTTGGAACAACTGTCGCCCATAACAGATGAAAAGACAAATCTCATCGTTGCCAAGATTATATCCAGGCTCGCAGAAAATCGAGCTCGTACAATCCTTGAGCGCGAGCAAAGTTAAATCCCTCTTTTCTCTAGTCTTAAGCGGTGATGTGCGCCAGCGCCGCATATGCTAACCCTTAAGCGGTGAATCACCCCACATAATGGTGATGAAAAGAGAGGCAGCGCAGAGAAGAGGATCTGTCGAGGAAGAGATAGATTGGTGGCGACGATGGCGCAGGAGAAAGTCGAAGGAGAGCGCGCGTGAACGCCAGAAGGTTCAATCATGACTAGAGAATTCGCGCTGAAGAACAGATCAATATTCCAAACCTTCTCAAACGAGCACAGGATCAACATCCTCTACGAGCTGTACGAGGGCCCAACAAACTGGTCTGAACTTATGTACAAATACCGAATAAACTCAAAGTCCCTGAAGGACCACCTGACTCACCTATTCGAGAGGGGTTACGTTGAGAAACCCGATTCAGGGTATGCTCTGACCCGAGAAGGCAGAGAGCTTTGTGAATTTAAATTTCTCAAGGACCTACGCTCACAAGCGTGCTCGTAAGTTTTAAGCGGTAATGCGCCCCATACAATGGTGCAGCAGGACAAGGAGAGGAAACGAATTGACTGAGAGCGAGAACGAGAAGATCGTCGAGAAGATCTTTGAGGCGAGGAATTCCCAAGACTGGGATGCAATGATGAGCCATTATGCCGATGACGTGACTGTCATTAAGGTTTTAGGGACCATATGGGACAAGGAACAGGAACGCAAGTTCATGGTATCGATAGCCGATGCATATGGCCCCATGGAAAGTCGTGTGGACCGCATGATATCTCAAGGCAACACGGTAGTGGTGGAGTGGACTAATACGGCAACGCATAAGAGCGAATGGTTTGGGATACCCGCGACTAACAAAAGATGGGAGATACCAGGGGTATTTATCATTGATTTCGAGGATGGGAAGGTCAAACTCCTGAAGTACTACTGGAATCAGCGTAGGTTGGAACAGTTTCTACGTGAATAGCAGTCAAGAGCCCTAGCACCATCCCCCCCTTTTTTCTCGTAACCTTTAAGCGGTTATGCGCCCCATTAATTGGCGCGCGCAGAAGACTAGTGCGAATACTAGCTGGAAAAAGGAAAAAGTATAGACGATGGTGCTGGAGAAGCTTGGCTCAAGCCTGTACGACGCCCTCCGAAAGGTGATCAGGGCTCCAGTGGTGGACGAGGACCTGGTCAAGGAGCTGGTCAGGGACTTTCAGAGGGCCCTCCTGCAGGCGGACGTGAACGTCCAGATGGTCATGGAGCTCAGCCAGAACATCCAGAAGCTGGTCCTGGACGAGGAGCTGCCCCCGGGCATCAGCCGACGGGAGCACTTGGTCAAGGTGGTCTACGACGAGCTCACCCGCTTCGTCGGGGAGAAGCCCCAGACCCTGAACATCCGCCCGGGGAAGCAGAACGTCCTCATGCTCATCGGCATCCAGGGCTCCGGGAAGACCACCCACGCGGCCAAGCTGGCCCGGTACTTCCAGAAGCGGGGGCTCAAGCCTGCCGTCATCTGCGCAGACACATTCAGGCCGGGCGCCTACGACCAGCTCAAGCAGCTGGCGGAGTCCATCAACGTCGACTTCTACGGTGAGCCTGATGGCAAGGACCCCGTGAAGGTCGCCAGGAACGGGGTGAAGAAGTTCAGCGACTACGAGGTGGTCCTCCTGGACACGTCGGGCCGCCACAAGGAGGAGAAGTCCCTCATGGTGGAGATGCAGCAGATCGCCAGGGCGGTAAAGCCCCAGGAGATCATCCTTGTCTTGGACGGCACCATCGGCCAGCAGGCGGCGGTCCAGGCGGCGGCGTTCAACGAGGCCACGGATGTCGGCTCCATCATCGTTTCCAAGCTGGACGGCTCCGCGAGGGGAGGGGGAGCCCTCTCGGGGGTGGCCGCGACTGGGGCCCCCATCAAGTTCATCGGGACCGGGGAGAAGATCGAGGACATGGAGCCCTTCGTTCCCAGCCGGTTCGTAGGGCGCCTCCTCGGGATGGGGGACATCGAAAGTTTGGTTGCAAAGGTGCGGGAGGCCGAGGTCGAGGTCTCCGAGAAGGACATCAACGCCCTCCTCTCCGGCAAGTTCACCCTAGCGGACATGTACCAGTATTTCGAGGCGATGCGGAACATGGGGCCCCTCCAGAAGGTGCTCCAGATGGTGCCCGGCCTGGGCTACCAGCTTCCCGACTCGGAGGTGGAGCTGGCGGAGGAGAGGATGGACAAGTACAAGTACATCATAGACTCCATGACCCCGGAGGAGAGGGAGAACCCCAAGGTCCTGAACGCGAGCCGAGTGAGGCGGATCGCCAGGGGCTCCGGGACCGAGGAGAAGGATGTAAGAGAACTTATTAAGCAGTATAACGCGACGCGTAAGATGCTCAAACAACTTAAGGGTAGACGAAGGATGCTCAGGCGGATGCCCTTCAAGCTGGGATGAGCGCGCGCATCTGTCACAACTATCCCAATCCTAAATATGTTAAGTTATCTTACCACCTAGTAGTAAGTTTTAAGCGGTGATGCGCCCTCCCCGCTCTGGTCTCGTGGTCTCTACGGGCACTGTTGGTCTTATCGCTTTTAGGCTTCGACGACGATTGTCGTTGTCTCGATCTCTGGACTCTGCCGGAGCGATAGGCGCTCTTGGCGTCGCCTCTCCTTGAGACCTTCCTGGAAGGCTTTGAGATTCTCCCATCTGCCCTCCGCAGCCATCCCCGCCTGCTCGGGCCATGTGCTGGGATCACTCAGCCTCAGCAGGCTGGGGTTCTCCGCCACCAGTATTTCCTTTATGTCATCTACTTCCTTGGCTGCGAGTTTGGCGAAGGTCTTGACCCCTGCAGATCTGAGAGTCGCCGATATTTTAGGACCGACCCCGTCGAGGTGAGAGAAGTCGTCCTGCATCGCCCGCTCCTTCGCCTTCAGAGCAGTTATCTCCTGCTCCCTCTCCTGCGTCAGCTTCAGCAGATCGCTTACTCGGGCCTCGACTCTGACGGCGTGGTCCATCGTCTCCTGATTCTGCTTTCTGAGTTCTGCGATGTCGGCGTTCGCTGCGTCGACGTGCTCGTCCCGCTCCCTGACCTGCTCCTCCAGGTCCTGAATGGTGGTGTCTCTTTGGCTCAGATCGGTGTTGAGGGCCTCCAATGTGGCCTCGTGCTCTTTCAGGCTCTTGTTCAGCGACTTGATCTTGTTGTCTCTGGTCTTGACGGTGCCCTCCAACTCTTCGATGTGGTCGTCCCTCTGGCTGACCTTTCTCTGGCCGAAGATGTACGTGATCACCGCGCCTGCGGCGAATCCTGCCACTGGCAGAAGTGCCGTATAGATTTGCTCGGACATTGTTCTGGCATCAGATGAATCTAAAACACATTAAAGGAATACGGATTTGAAATCCCTCTTCTGCGCGCGCACTCGTAACCTTTAAACGGCGATGTGCCCCTCTAGCTGTGCGTGAGGGTACCGGGCACTGCGGCGGAGCAAAACTCTGGTCACCACGTGTAGCCCGCGTCGTAACCGCATAAGATCGACGCGCCCTCACGCAACTTTTTAAGCGGTGATATGCCCCGTAAATGGCGGGGAGGGCTAGGGGCCTAATGGAGACACGGGACCTGGATATCGGGTAAATCGTTGCAGGGAGGGGTTGAATACCCTTTGTTAGTCCGACCAGGCGGGCTCCTGCTCCCGGGATTCATGTAACCTTGCTCCAGGGCCGGCAACACTCCCCGTAACCCTGGGCATAGACGGCCAACCAACAATAAAGAAGGCGCAACGCAATGATGGATAAAAATGAGGGGTGGGAAAATTATTTCTGTCATAAATGTAAGAAACTCGCCGGTCATTTCTACGTAGGATTTGGGCTAAGGAGACTACATAGAATGATGTTGATGAAGATTTTAACGTTCAGGAGCGTATGCCACGAACATGCAAGCGATCTCGTAAGTCTTAAGCAGTGGCATGTCTCATAGATGATGCGTGAGGGTACTTTGGGCACTGCGGCGGAGATTACGCCTCTGGTAAAAACCATAGCCCGCGTCGTAACCGCATAAAATCAACGCGCCCTCACGCAACTTTTTAAGCGGTGATGTGCGGCAGCGCGCGCGCAGCTCAGTCGGGAAATTGTATTACAGCCGTGACAGTATCCGTCGAACCAACCACTCTGGATACGTGACCCTTTCCAGTCGTATCCTCCACGAGGACGATGCTCCCCGCACCAAAGCGCCTCTCCTCGCCATCACCCACCCGTACTTTCATTTCACCTGATAGAAAAAGAAAAATCTGTTTTCGTGGTGTTGGATGCCAATCTCCATACCAACCAGATGGGAATACGCAGAAGGCATACTGAGTGGCTGGGGTAAACGATGAGAGGTTGACGTATGGTGCTGGAGGAGCAAATTCAACGGATTCGAGTTCGATTTCTACGTCTTTGAAATGGGTTTCTCCTTCTTTGTCAGCGAATATTTTAGTGTATTTCATCTCCAATTGTTACTTTTCCAGAAAAAATATAATACTTTGGGTAGTTACTCCAGAAGCATGCGCAGCGGTGATGTGCGCCAGCGCCACATCACATATACACTCACATATATACACACATATACACCCATACACACACCCGAAGCAAAACCGTACCCAGTCCAAGATTGGGCGCGCGCACCCTGAATACCCACCATCGCCTGGATGCCTCAACAACATTCTCGGTGTTTGTGGGTCAGGAAAGTGGCGTGCGCCATCGCACCATCTGCGTAACCCTTAAGCGGAGATACGCCCTTTTCTGTGGTGTAGTAGAGTGAGTTAAGTGTCTAGGGAATTCAACTACATTGTCAGGCTCCACGGGGCAAACCTAGATGGAACCAAGCTCCTTCCCTACGCCCTATGCGACCTCAAAGGAGTAGGGATCAGGGTATCCAAGACCATGATCAAGAAGCTAGGCCTCGACCCCAGCCTCAGACTTGGAACTCTACCCGAGGCCGATGTGAGGCGACTGAATAAGATACTTGACAACCCAGCCTTAGGGGGGATACCCAACTGGATGCTCAACAGGAGGAAAGACATCAGGACAGGGAAAGACATCCACCTCCTGGGCTCGGATCTGACGCTCAGTGTCAGGGATGACATCGACCTTATGAAAGAAACACGCAGCTGGAAGGGAAACCGCCATGCACGTGGACTGAAGGTTCGCGGACAGAGGACAAAGACCTCTGCTAGAAAGGGACGAAGTGTCGGCGTGAGTAGAAGAAGGGTACAACAAGAGAGGGAAAGGGAAAGATAAAGAGAACGCTTAGATCTCTCGTTGCAATGAGAGTTTTTAATAACCTTTAATCGTTGATGTGCGCCAGCGCCGCATATGCGTAACCCTTAAGCGGTGATGAACCCCCTCTAGCTGTGCGTGTGGGAATCATGGGCATTGCGGCGGAGAATCCGGATCTCTGGTCAAAGTCATAGCCCGCGCCGTAACCGCGTAAAATCGGCGCGCCCCACGCAACTTTTTAAGCGGGTGTAGCTGAGGGGCACAGGCGCCTGCCTGCAGAGCAGGATTACGGGAGTTCGAGTCTCCCCACCCGCTCCAAGATCCAGTGGCGTGCTCGTAAGTTTTAAGCGGTGATGCGCCCCATGAGATGGTGAGATAGATGGTATTAAATTTAGAGCAATTAAGTAATGAGAACTTGGTTAACTTCTACAAGAAAGAGCTCAAGATGATCGATTTGGGTGAACCAGCTTCAACTTTCTTCTCTGAAAGCGCGAGAGGAAGGCTAATCAAAAAAGGCATACTCAGACGATCTCGTGCGCCCGTGCAGTCTCGTGTGCACGGGCGGAATACATGGATTACAACCATCACCGATATGACTAGAACTCTGATCTCCTAGTGCACACGTAATAACTTCCTAGACGGTGATGTGCGCCAGCGCCCTGCTCGTAACCTTTAAACGGCGATGCGCCTCTCCAGTTGTACGTGAGGGTATCAGGGGTATTGCGGCGGAGTTTCCACTCTGGTCATGTAAGTCAGCCTGCGTCGTAACCGCGTAAAATCGGCGCGCCCCACGCAACCTTTAAGCGGTGATGTGCGCCAGCGCCACATACGCGCAGGTGGCTCAGTTCCCCGGCCCCTAGATCACGCCCTCCAACAAGTTTTTAAGATCCAACCCCTCCAGCATCACGATAACGATGAAAGCCAGCAACTTCCGCGTCAAGAAGAACATGTCATACACCCGCAAAGAGTACATGGGCGGCATCCCCGGCAGCAAGATCGTCAAATTCAACATGGGCAACCCCAACAGAGAGTTCACCCACACCTTCGAGCTCCGCAACCGCAAGGCAGGCCAGATCCGCCACAACGCCCTGGAAGCCGCCCGCATCGCCGCCAACAGGACCCTCGAGCCCTTGGGACGAGAGAACTTCTTCCTCAAGGTAGTACCATTCCCCCACCAGATCCTCAGGCATAATAGGCGCCTCAACGTCGCCCAGGCAGACAGGTTCCAAGAAGGAATGGCGAAGGCCTACGGCAAGCCCGTCGGCACCGCCGCCCGGCTCAAGATGAACAAGCTCATCCTCATCGCGAGTGTGGACGAGGAGCACATCGAGAGCGCCAAGATAGCCCTCAAACGGGCCAAGGACAAATTACCCGTCCCCTGCAGAATCGTCGTCACAAAGAACAACTAGAATTCTGGGCACAGAGCCCAACCCAACCTCTAGTACCGCGCCGCGTAACCTTTAAGCGGTGATGCACCCATAGGATGGTGCGTGGGGAAAAGGGTATTGCGGCGGAGTAGGGTCTCTGGTCAGAAACATAGCCCGCGTCGTAACCGCGTAAAATCGACGCGCCCCACGCAACTTTTTAATCGGTGATGTGCGCCAGCGCCACCTAGCGTAACTCTTAAGCGGAGACGCACCCCCATACAATGGTGAAGGAAGGTAACTGGATATGGACCCAGAGTTTTACTTAGGGACAAGGGTTGTCCAAAAAACATTAGATCAAGCAAAATCCCGTGTTCTAGGTGATGAGAATCTACTAGGTGTAATTAGAGGAATCCTGTATAGAACTGTTACTTCTAGGAAAAGAGAAAAAGTTGTGAGAAGGGGCGGATTATTAATTCTTACAAATAAACGTTTAGTATTTTATATTCCTGAGCTTTTAGGTGGCTTCGATCAAATAACCGTTCCATATGATCAAATCAACACGGTATCCTCTCATACAGGTTGGGTCGGAGATCAATTAACGATCCACGCTTCTTCGCAAAGTGTGGACGTTCATTCAATACCAAAAGGAGATGCAGGGCATATGGTTCAATTAATACGTGACAAGGTCGCAGAAAGCAAAGCATCTGTTTCTGTAGCTGCTCCTCCACAAATAGATATCGTAGCCCAAATTGAAAAATTAGGTGTGCTGAAAGAAAAAGGGTTAATAACTAATGAAGAATTTGAGAAGAAAAAAGAAGAATTATTGGGAAAAATATAACATGCACGCAAACGCGCTCGTAAGTTTTAAGCGGTGATGCGCCCTTTTCTGTGGTGGGATGAGCAGCTGAAGACGACAAAACAAGGAATTAATATAGATAGTTACCTTGAGGCCTTAGAAGTAGCATTTGAGTCGCTAAGAGGACAGATACAGAATGATACGAGGTTAAAAATACTAACATACTTAAAATCTCATGAAAAAATAACATGGACCACTATGCAAAAAAAGATGGATATTAATTCAAACATGATAAGACACCATACAAATTATCTTCAGAAAATACGTCTAATAGAAAAAACAAAACCAGGATACAAACTAACAAATGCAGGAAAAATTCTAATGCGAATGACAAATGAAGAAATTATAGATGTCATGAGAAAGGCCCTTGAGGAAAGATAATAATCGGTGATGTGCGCCAGCGCCACATTTGCGCGCGCGCCCAAATCAAACCCGTGAAATCTGAACCAAGGGGCTATTGGGTTCGGCCCGGCCCACTAACGCCTTGGTTCACGCCGTCAGGCCACGGCCTTGAGCCTGTCCAGCTTTCTCTCCCTGTCGATCATCTTCCGGACCTCCGGCATCATCTCCTTCATCTGGTCCGCGAGCAGCCTGAACTCCTCGTCCCTCCTGTCCTTCTCCAGCCGTTCGGTCCTCAGCCGTGCCTCGAGGTCTCTGACCTGCTGGCTCAGGGATTCGACCTCGGCCTCGTCGACCTTGCCGAAGGTGCGCTCGTTTTCGAGGTCCAGGTAGTGTACGGCCTTGCGGTACTCGGCTATCCGGTACTCCCTATCGTCGGCCACCTTGTTGTAGTCGAGGCTGTCCACGACGTGTCCCATGAAGTACTCGCCTACGTCGGGGTTGACGCGGGACTTGCTCCACTGGGTCCTGAAGAGGCTGCGTATCTGGTGGGGGTTCTTGTTGTACCTGTTCCCGGAGCTCCCGTTCTTGACGCGCCCGCGCGAATTGTTGTTCTCCCTCGGGATGTGGATGAAGCCGAGCTGCTCCATCTTCCTGTGGAAGTAGTTGTAGAGCCCGTTGGTGGAGAGGGGGCTGAAGATGTTGGTGACGAAGACGGAGTCGGGGAACTCGTCGACCTTGGCCGCCCTCCTGTCCCTGAGCCTCCTCTCCACGAGGTCCGGGTCGTTGAACCGTTCCTCGAGTCCCTTCCTGACCTTGAGCCAGCTCCTGAGCTCCCTGTAGGCGCCTCCGCCTATGTAGACGTAGAAGTCGCCGTCGATGTTGTGCTTGCGGGCTCCCAGGTAGACCTCGATGACGCCGTCGGCCACGGGGTCCTCCATCGCCTCCTGCAGCGCGGCCATCCCCTGGTTGCTGAACTTTACGACCTCGTCCTCGCCCATCCCCGAGCCGAACATGCACTTGAGCACCGTCCTGTACATGGGGCTACTCCTGATGGCGACCTCCCGCAGCTCCACGAGGCTGAGGTTCTTCCTCACCTTCTTCACGTCGCTCTTCAGGACGTGGGCCATCCTCCTCTTGCTCTCCTTCGGGAAGCCCGTCTCGTCCAGGTGGTAGACGAAGAAGCTCCGGATCGCCGACAGGTTATTGGCCCTGTACGAGCTCCTCCAACCCCTCTCCGCCCCCCTCTCCTTCACGTAGGCGTAGGCCGCCCTGAGGATCTTCTTACGCCCCTCGCCGTCCCTGTTCAGGTCCTTCTGCAGCAGCAGCAGCCGCCGGGGCAGACTCCCCTCGTACCCGCCCAGCTCGAGCTTGCTGTTACCCGCCTCAACCCACTCCAGGAACGCCTCAATCTTGGAGGTGTAATGCCCCTTCGTCTCCACCGACACCGAGCCCAGCCACTCCGCGATGAAGGGATCCCCGTCATAGACCCACTCCCTCGCCCTGAAAACCCCCCCCGATGCCCTGAGATCCGCCATGGATAGCCCTACCAATCCCAAGTATTTATGCCTTTTTGCCCGTAACGTGGGGGGGTAGTTGGTAAAAAGGCAAGAAAACTTGGGAAAGTTATTTTGCAAAAACGCAAGAATACTTGGGGGGATGCCTGCATATTTTGCAAGAATATGTGGAAAAATAAACTTGCAAAAACGCGAGGCATTGTGGCCAGATGGTTGACATCCGTAGCCGCGCGCGCGTAAACTTCTCAGAGGTGGACTCCGAACTTCGTAGTATCTACCGGGACAATGGTGCTCTAACGCGCACCGTGCGCGCGCAGGCAGCTATCGAAACACTTTAGACGTGGAAATAATATAAGGTTGGGGGACAAATCGTTGAGATCAGGCTATACATCTGCCGATCTTTTTATGGGTGTTGGCGGCGCAACCCTCTCCCTCCAAAATCAAGGTTTCGATACGGTCGCCGCAATTGACATAGACGCTAATGCATGTGAAACATATCAAAAAAATTTTGGACTCGAACCGATTTGCGGTGATATCAATAAAATTACGGGGCATGACATACTGGATCATTATGGCCTTGAAAGGGGTTCAATATCGATTTTAACTGGGTGTCCTCCTTGCCAAGGGTTCAGTAGCCTGAGAAGGACTAGATATCCAGATGAAGAAGATGATCGCAAAGGACTGATCAGAGTTTTCGCAGATCGAATAAGGGAGATAGACCCGAAGGCGGTGATATTCGAGAATGTTCCAGGAATAATAAGGGAAAAAGGGCGTCCATTTTTCGATAAATATCTCTCTGAACTTGAAAAAATGGGTTTCAAAACAAGTTGGGATTTGTTCAACACCGCCGATTTTGGGGTTCCTCAAAAAAGGAAAAGGGTCGTCGCAATCAGCATTAAAGGAATTAAGGAAGAACCTTCTTTGCCTGATAAGACTCACACTAATCCTAATTCAAAAAATGATGAATTGAGGCCATGGAGGACTGTCAGAGATGCGATAGGCGATCTCCCTAAATTGGAACCGGGGGATTCTTGTCCAGATGTTTTGAATCATGTGGCGAGGAACCACGCCCCAAGAATAATTGATCTGATATCACTCATTCCTAAGGATGGTGGAAGTAGGAAGAGCCTCCCTGATGAATACTGGCTTGAGTGCCACAAGAATCTCAAGAATAAAAAAGGCGCAGAAAATATTTATGGTCGGCTTTGGTGGGATAAACCTGCGGGTACGATGACATGTCGTTGCACTACACCTAGCAGTGGGCGGTTCCTTCATCCCGATCAGAATAGAGCTATTACTCCTCGTGAGGCTGCCAGGTTCCAGACGTTTCCAGACGATTTTGAGTTTCATGAGGCACTCGTGCATGCAGAGAGACAGATTGGAAATGCCGTGCCTGTTAAGTTCATGGATGCCTTCGTTTCCATCGTAAAGGATTATCTTTAATGATGTTTATATGCGCGAAATAAATTAACTTGGTCTAGCTAACTCAAGGAAGTCGCTGTGAGCTTGTCTTGCGTCTGTAAGAACTTCAATCCATGTTCGCCTTTTCAATAAGCTTTGCTTTATCAATCCTTCAAATGCAATTATGCTTTTTGGCTCTCTGAGATTAATTTTATCGCAAATTACTGTTATATGGAGGAATGGATATCGTTTTTTTATGCTAGGATTTTCTACCAAAAATCTCGACATAGATGTATAATATAATGTTATCCTATCGAATTCAGCATCAGAAAGAACATGATCAACATTCTTAATCTCAACAATTTCTATGTTGCTTCCAATATGTAGCATTATAAAATCAGGTCTTCTATTACCTGGGTCAATGGCACTAGTGATAATCTCTTCGTCATGTTCTTTTAAAAACCAAGTTTCAAATGCTTCTCTCATAGTTTCAAATGTTTTGTCTGACTGTAAGACAGTCCATTGAGGATCTATTAACCACGGAGTCTGTTCTAATAGTTTGTGTAAATCACGTTCACTGGTTTCTGTATCCGGTTTCACATAATCAAATAATTTCTCCATCGCTTTTATTCGCAAATATGCGACTCCACCCAGAGACGCTATCTCTGCAACTTTAGCTTCACCAAATAGTTTTACTATTAATTCAAGAGGATGCTCAGCACCTTCTTCACTTATTTTTCTAAGTTTATCAACTAGCATCTTATGGGGTGCTACTGTTAAAACTAGTTCTTTAAGATTATCAACATATTCTTCATCTTCTAAATCATCTAAGGAAGCGATTGAGCCAATTGTTTTACCGATATTTATTGCTGCATCTATTACCATTTTTTCGCTATACCTTTTTTTAGCTTCCTCCTCTAATTTAGATTTTTCCATAAAAACTTTGCTAGCGATTTTTCTCATTGGACCTTTTGCTCTTCGAGCAATTATTTTTATAATTTCTCGACCCCATTCTTTAAATCTAGTTCCTTTTTCGGAGGCCCATAAAATATCTTGTCTATCACTGCGTATCAAGTCCTCTTCATTATCTTCATCTATCCAATCTGCATGAATTTCACCTATTAAATATGATCTCATTTTATATTCACCTGTAAAACCGGATTTTATTCCAAAGTCTCTGGTTGTTGAAACAATTTTTCCTCTAGCGTATATTCTTATGCCTGCCATTTCTTCATTTTTATAAGATGTTTTAGAATAAGCTATCCATCCCGTTATAGGTAATTCAGTACCATCTTCCATAGTTAATTTAGGAAGTTCTTTATAACCTTCCTCCTCAGTTCCGATTTTGTTTAATTCAATTAAAGTTTCTTCATTAATGTCAAAGGGCAACTCACCAATGTACCAGCTTCCATCCTCTTCCTTTTCGGCTTCGGTATCAAATATCTTAATTTTAAATTTCGGCAATCTGAAACCAAATCTTCGAGATATTTGTCGGTCAAAAGTTTGTCGATCAGGAGTTCTTCTCCTATTAAATTGTCTTAATTTTATTATAGTACCAGTTTTTTCCGAATATGTTCCATCCAATTCACCAACATTTGGATAATATGGTTTATCTGTATCTTCAAGTATATCATCATAATTTAAAATTAAATGAGCTGTTTTAAAACCTTTGGAGCGTACACGGCTACCTCCTGCTGATATAACTTCGATAATTTTACATATGCCAAATGGGGCAAGTTTACCAATTCCTTTCCTCCCCATTCTTAGCCTTTTCTTTTTAAGGGTGGTCGGGCCTCTCTTGGGATCAGTTCTTGGATTGGTGCCAATTTTTAAATAAAAATCATTAATTACTTCAGGTACCATTCCATGCCCATCATCTTCCACAATTATCTCAAAATTGCGGTCAATAATTTTATCTCCTCTTTTCGTGGCTAACCATCGGTTAAGGGGAACATGTGCTGTTACAAGTTCCGCATCAGCATCATATGAATTGGCTATTAACTCGGAAATAATAGCCGATGCTTTATCGTACATTTTTATACCTAATTTATCTACTGTTGTACGAGAAATTGTCATTATATATGTTCCTGGCATTTCGCTACTAGGCAATATTTTTTCCTCGTTTCACTTATTTTCATTTAGTAGTTCTTTTCCGTCATTTAAGGTTTATGAACGTCGCTTACGGGTTACGCATATGCGGCGGTGGCGCACATCGCCTAAAACTTACGAACGCGCGTTCTTCTTCCTTTTCCATGTCTCATAATAGGGCAGTTCTTCGGGGTAGAGCTCAAATCTTTCTGGGTGTTCCTCATAATCTGTGAATCTGAGGTTGTCAAAGTGTTGACATTCTCCCACTACCGCTTTGCATGTTTCAGGATTACATGGATCCTTTTTACATAATCTCTCATCCATTCCGTTTAACCTTCGTGATTCCTCGTCCTGCATGAAGACGATCTCCACCTTCGTTATGCAGCTATCCTCATCGTAGTGCGCGTAGACGGGGTAGACCCCATCACCATGGCCTGAGGAAACGATCACACCTCCCCCCCCATAGGAGATCTGCCCCGCGCTCTTAGAACTGAGTGCAGTTGGTCCGAGGACATCCTTGCAGAACTTGTTCCAGTCCTCGTCAGACTCGGTTGGCGGCAGGTACTTGAGGTAGCAGGGGTCGATGATGATTAAACATCCTGCGTCGACTCCGCAGGTTCCTATCTGTTTTCTATCCATATTCATATCCTCCGCTCGAGACGAAGGGAGGGAGTGATCCCTCAGTTGGATAGGTACAGTCTTATCACCGATTAAAGGTTGCGCACGCAGAACAATATTTTCCATGTTGATTTATTTATTCTCAAATGATTCCTTTAAGACTGTAGCTATTCCCTCCAAAGCTTCGACAATTGCATAAATTGCACAACCCTGGTGATAGCCACATTCATCACAATCGATTCCACTTATCGGACATTTTTTCATTTTGTCCCACTTAAGGTAGAGTGGTTCTTTTCCCATTTAACGTTTATGAGCGTCGCTTACGGGTTACGCGTATGTGGCGCTGGCGCACATCACCGCTTCGAACGCGCTCTACCTTGCCCGACGTATATTATTTTTCATCCCAATAATGGAAAGCGGTCATGTCTCTTTTGATCCATAGCCAGTACTTATCAGATTGAGGACCATAATTTATCCGATTAATATCTACTTCTAAATTTTCGTTAATTAATCGAATAAACGTAGTATAATCAACGGGAATCCCTTCCATGTCTGAAAATAATTCTTCTGGTTCTCTGATAACTTGCTCAACGCCTAAACGTCGAAGTAAATTTCTTAACGAACCTCTATCATTTCCTTTCTCATATTCGCGCGCGACGCTTCTAGTCAATCCCTTTTGGCAATGTTCCCAACGCCATTTTAACTGGTCTCCATTTTTTAAAATAAAATCTAATTGAAACCATTTGGGCCATAAAGGGCCGAACCAATATGAACTTTTTTCACAGAACAATTGTATTCCAAGGGGAAATCCAACATTTTTCAATAAAGAATAGGAGTTAATAAGAATATTATAATTATATTCATTAAATTCACTTAATAAACGATAAAAACCTTTGAGTCCTACTATTTCATAATCTAATGTCATTCCACTATACAAAGCATGATATACTTTTTTCAACTGCCTTATTGCTTCACCAAAGTTATCAAGATTGGATTTAACCTCGCATATATTATAGGAAAAATCAGTAACATAAAAAATATCAATAAATCCCCTTTGTCCATAGTAATTATATGGTTTTTCAATCTCAACATGAAGATTTTCATGATCAAAAAGGGTTTCTAAACGTTCAATATATTGCTTCATCAATTTACGATGAGCGATATCGGAAATGTCACTCATTAATATCAACTATTAAAATTGCATTCCTTACTGTTGGTTTTCCGTCTACGTCGGGGGGTATCCGGTAGGGTATGCCCAGGTAGGTGAGCTCTATGAACTCGGCGGCCCAGGCGTGGAGTCTGAAGGGCTTGTCGACGTCGTATTCCCAGACGATGCCCTGGGGGTAGTGGTCCTGGAGCCA
>Ga0209977_10000198_pt1 | contig 23241 bp, 22 predicted proteins | sample SumtaG_2_FD_183113 | JGI IMG/M metagenome (GOLD analysis project Ga0209977, IMG submission 183113) | Deep subsurface microbial communities from Indian Ocean to uncover new lineages of life (NeLLi) - Sumatra_00607 metaG (SPAdes) (version 2) | ecosystem: Environmental > Aquatic > Marine > Oceanic...
CAAACACAAAAATCGAGAAAGACAAAATTCTTGATGTGATAAAAACAGAACCAAAGCAATTCCAGTATGTTCTGCATTCAATAATCAATCTTTGTGAAAAGAGCAACAAAAAACCTGTTTTTACAGGTGATGTTTACAATTTTTATCAGGAAACCTGTCTTAAAAACAAATCAGAGATTCTGACGCAGAGAAGAATTAGCGATATAATCCAGGAATTTGACATGCTTGGGATTATTAATGTAAGAGTTATTTCAAAAGGCCGGGGCGGACGGATGAGGGAGATAAAACTCGCAATTGCAAAGAACATAGTCGACAAAGCAAAAAAAATTATTGAAGAATCTTTAAATTATAAATAATCAGAAAAAAACAATTAAAGAAAAATTAATGCCATATTAAAATGGGTCCAAAAGAAATTCTCAAATTTTGCATTGAGAAAGGATTTCTTGTAGACTTAGAAGTCCTTAATCTTCTTAGTGAGGCAAATGACAGCGAATCTGTGAAACTTGTTATTGAAAAACTAAAAGACCACACCCAAAATAGGATTATAACAAAAAATCTTTTTGAACAGAACAAAGAACAAATAAATGAATTTTTTCTGACACTTCCCAAAGAAAACCAGAAAAAACTTGAAAAATTAAAAATTAAGCTAGGGCTTCAGATTGAGATTTCTAAAGAAGTTTCTTCGGAAAAGATATATGCAGAAAAAGCCAGAGAGAAACAGGCTGAAAAAGAGCAGGAAAGGATTTTTGATGCAAATGTGAAGATTCTTTCAAAAACACAGTCTTTTAAAAAGAAAATAGAAATTGATGATTTTGTTAAAAACCTAAGAAACAGATTTTATGAGATGAAAAACATTTTACAAGAGCACCAGGAACTTGATAATCTTATTTCTATAAATAAACTTTCCCAAAGAGGGCAAAGAGTTTCTATAATTGGAATGGTGTCAGAGAAGAGAATTACAAAAAACAGAAATATTTTATTTGAAGCAGAGGATTTAACCGGAAAAGTAAGGGTTTTGATTAACCAGAACAGGCCAGAGCTTTATAAGCAGGCAGAAGAACTAACTCCTGATTCTGTAATTGGCTTCACCGGGTCTGGAGACAGGGAAATATTTTTTGCAAACAACCTTGTTTTTCCAGATGCAGTTGTTTTAGAGAAAAAACACTCTCCTGTTGAAGAACATGCTTTATTTATAGGGGATCTTCATTACGGGAGCAAGCTTTTCCTGGAGAGAAGTTTTCTCAAATTCATAGATTATCTTAACGGAAAAATTCCAGATGCAAAAAACGCAAGAGCAGTTAAAAAAATAAAATATCTCTTTTTACTAGGGGATGTTGTTTCAGGGGTTGGAAATTATCCTTTACAGCAGAAGGATTTAAAAATAGAAGACATTGAAGAGCAGTTTCAGGAGCTTGCAGGGCTTTTAGGAAAAATAAGGAAAGACATCAAAATAATTATCTCTCCTGGAAACCACGACGGGGTAAGGCTTTTAGAGCCCCAACCTATTTTGGATGAGAAATATGCCTGGCCTCTTTATAACATGAAAAATGTTATCCTGACAGAAAATCCTGCTTATATTAATATGGGGGAACAAGAGAACTTTTCTGGTTTTGATATTTTAACTTACCATGGTTTTTCTTATCCTTTTTATGCAAACAATATTCCCAGCCTTATTAAAAAAGGACTTAATGCTCCTGAGAAGATAATGGCTTATCTTTTAAAAAACAGACATCTTGCGCCAACACACGCTTCCATTCAATATTTTCCTTTTGAAAAAGACGGGCTTTTAATTAAAAAAGTTCCTGATATTTTTGTTTCAGGACACACCCATAAATGTGCTGTATCCTCTTACAATAATGTTCTTTTGATTTCAACATCTTCATGGGAAGAAGAAACAGAAAATCAGAGAAGAAAAGGGAATCAGCCTGATTTTTGCAAGGTTCCTATGTTCAATTTAAAAACAAGAGAAATTAAAATTTTGGATTTTGAAGATAACAACAGAAACAAAGAGGAGGAATAAATAGAAAAATGAAAGGAAAAAATATTGTTGAAGAGGTTAGAAAATTTGTAGAAGAAGAGAGTAAAAAACCCACGGCGCATTATGGGTATGAACCATATCCTAATCATCTTGTTCCTATGAGGGATTATGCTGTTCAGTTAGCCAAAAGACTTGGGGCAGATGCAGAAATTGTAGAATTAGCTACATGGCTTCATGATATTGGCTCAATTATGAATGGGAGGGAAGACCACCATATTATTGGGGCAAAAATTACTGAAAAAAAATTAAAAGAATTAGGTTACCCACAAGATAGGATAGAAAAGGTTAGACACTGCATCTTAAGTCATAGAGCTTCCCAAAAAATCAAACCAGAGACAGTTGAAGCACAAATTATTTCAGATGCAGATGCAATTTCTAATTTTGATAATATTCCCGGAATTTTTATGGCGGCTTTTATATATGAAAACCAAAGCCAACAAGAAGCAAAAGCATCAGTAAGACAAAAACTTGAAAGGAAATGGGAGAGATTGGTTTTGAAAGAATCACGAGATTTGATTAAACCAAGATATGAGGCAATTAAATTATTATTAAAATGAACATCCAACAATATTTTAAAGTAATAGAAAGCGAGACAAAAAAGATTTATAAGGTTGCAGAGGAAGCCAGAAGCAAGGGATTTGACCCTGTTTCCAAGGTAGAAATCACCCTGGCACGAAGTCTTGCTGAAAAAGTTGTCGGGCTTATTTCTACGGTTTACCCTCAGATAGAGGGTTCAGGGATAGTTGAAAGAATTCTTGAGCTTGAGAAAGAACACGGAAAACTTGAGCCAATGGTTTCTTTTAAGATTGCTGAAGAAGTTGCTAAACAGGAATTTTGTAAGTTCCCAAGTTTAATTGAAGCAATAGAAGCTGGAATAAGAATTGGCTTTGCTTATATAACATTAGGTGTTGTTTCTTCTCCTATTGAAGGGTTCACAGGGCTCAAACTTGGAAAAACAAGAGAAGAAAAAGATTATTTTATTGCGTATTTTTCAGGGCCAATAAGGAGCGCTGGAACCACGGCTTCATGCCTTGCTTTAATGTTAATAGATTATCTAAGGGGAATTTTTGGTTATGCAAAATATGATCCAACCCCTAATGAAATTAAAAGATATGTAACTGAAAACCAAGATTATCATGACAGGATTACTAATCTACAATATATGCCGACAAAAGAAGAAATAACCTTTCTTGCAGAAAATCTCCCTATCCAGATTGATGGTGATCCTACAACGCAGTTTGAGGTTTCAAATTACAAAAATCTAAAGAGAGTTAAAACAAATTATGTCCGTGGAGGAATGTGTTTGATTTTTTCTGAAGGGCTTGCACAAAAAGCTGCAAAAGGTTTAAGGCTTTTGAACAAAATGAAGGAAAAAGGCCTTAATTCAGATGGTTTTGATTTTCTTGAAGAATACATTAAAATTCATGAAAAAAGGGACGCTGGAAAAGCAGACGAGTCTCCAACATATATAAATGACCTTGTTGCCGGAAGACCTATCTTAGGGCATCCTTCTGAATCTGGTGCATTTAGATTTCGGTATGGAAGAGGAAGAAATTCTGGATTTAGCGCAGCATCAATACATCCTGCTACAATGGAAATTACAGATGGTTTTATTGCAATAGGAACCCAGCTCAAAATAGAAAAACCAACAAAAGGCTGCATAGTTACTTCGTGTGATTCTATTGACGGGCCAATAGTCAAATTATTCAATGGAAGCGTAAAAAAAGTCAAAACAAGAGAAGAGGCAAAGAGAATTTACAAAGATGTTGAAGAGATAATTTATCTGGGAGATCTACTTTTTCCTTTTAGTGATATAACTAATAGAAACTCTTATCTTATTAAGCCAGGTTATGTGGAAGAAATCTGGAAACTTGAGTTAAGGGAAAAAAATCCTGCTCTTGAAAAAAATACAGATTGTTTTAATGTTAATTTTGAAGACGCAATAAAAATAAGCAGGAAAGATGAAGTGCCCCTTTATCCAGAATATATTTTTTACTGGACCCAGATCTCCAGAAAGCAATTAGAAGGGCTTGTATACTGGATGAAGCACGCCAAAATCAACAAGAAAATCATTCTTCCTTATAAAAAAACAGAACATGAAAAATTTAAATCAGGAAAAAGAGCACTTGAAGTTCTTGGAATTGAGCATGATGTTGTAATTGAAAATGTTGTCATTAATCTTAAAAACAGCAAGGCATTATTTGCTAATCTTGGGATTGATTGGAAAATTTTAGAGGGGGAGAAAGATTTAAGAGAAGTTATTAGTAAATATGAAGAAAAAGTTAAGAGTCTGGCGCCTACCGAAAATTTACATGATTCAGATGAAAAAGAGGGAAATTTTATTTTAAAAATAATAAATAACCTTTCAGAATTTGAGATAAGAGACAAAGCAGGGGATTTTATAGGGGCAAGAATGGGAAGGCCTGAAAAAGCAAAGTTAAGGAAACTTACAGGAAGCCCTAATGTTTTGTTTCCTGTTGGAAGAGAAGGGGGAAGGCTAAGAAGTGTTCAGGCAGCTTGTGAAGCTGGAAGTGTAGTGGGAGATTTCCCAATTTATTATTGTGAAAACTGTAAGCATGAGACAATTTTTCCTATTTGTGAAAATTGTGAGAAGCAATGTAAAAAAATGTTTTATTGTTTTGAATGCGGAGAAACCAGTTTTGGAGTTTGTGAAGAACACCAGAATTCCAAACCATATTACAACAGGCCGGTTAAGATAGCTTATTATATGGAAAAAGCAAAAGAAAAACTTAGGATGCCCAATGGTGAAATTCCTCCTTTAATTAAAGGGGTAAGGGGAACAAGTTCTGAAAACCATGTAATAGAGCCCCTTACAAAAGGAATTTTAAGAGCTTTGTTTGATTTGCAGGTAAATAAAGACGGAACAATAAGATTTGATGCAACAGAAATGCCTCTTGTGTCTTTTAAACCAAAAGAAATTTCTGTAAGTGTTGAGAAACTGAAAGAAATTGGTTATACTAAGGATATTTTCGGAAAAGAACTTATCAAAGATAGCCAGGTTTTAGAGTTGAAGCCCCATGATATTCTTCTTCCAAGTTCTCCAGATTCTCCTGAAAGAGCAGATGAGACTTTTATGCGCGTCTGTTATTTTGTTGATGAATTACTGGCAAGATTTTATGGTGTGAAGCCTTTATATAATGTGAAAAAAAGAGAAGATCTTATAGGGAAATTAGGTGTTATTATGGCTCCTCATAATTGTGCAGGGGTTGTTTGCAGGATTATTGGTTTTTCAAATGCCCTGGGGCTGTATGCAAGCCCTTATATGCACGCAGCAATAAGAAGAGACTGTGATGGGGATGAAGCTGCAATAATGCTTTTAGGAGATGTTCTTTTGAATTTTTCAAAAGAATTTTTGCCAAGTCACAGAGGAGGAACCCAGGATGCTCCTTTGGTTTTAAATGCGAGGATTAATGCAGGAGAGGTTGATGACCAGATTCTTGATTTTGAGCTTGTTAATGAATATCCTCTTGAGCTTTATAGGAAGGCTGAGCAAAGAAAACATTCTTCTGAAGTAAAAGTTTATGATGTAAGAACAGCTTTGAAAGAAGGAAAAGACCTTTTCGCGAATTCAGGATATACCCATGACACTTTAAATATAAATGAAGGGGTTGTCTGCTCAAATTATAAACTTCTTGCTACGATGCAGGAGAAAGTTAAGCATCAGATGGAACTTGTAGAAAAAATTCGTGCTGCAAATACCTCTGAAACAGCACGACTTATAATTGAAAGGCATTTTATAAAAGATATGAGGGGAAATCTCAGAAAATTCTCAATGCAGGAATTTCGCTGTGTGCGGTGTAATGAAAAAATGAGAAGTCCTCCTTTGTCAGGGAGTTGTTCAAAATGCAGCGGGAAAATTATCTTTACAACACATGAAGGAGGCATAAAGAAATATCTTGAGCCTGCATTAGAGCTTGCAAAGAGATATAACCTCTCACCCTACATAAAACAAAGTCTTGAACTTACAAAAAGACACATTGACTCTGTTTTTGGAAAAGAACCTGAAACACAGGAAACAATTGAGAAATGGTTTTAAAAAATGGCAACTTTAAGTGATAATGGTTTGAAAGGAAAAATTATTAGTCAAGAGGAAAAAAACAGACAAGTTATTGACTTGCTTGTAGGCAGTATTCTATCTCAAGAAGAATATGAGGGCAGGTCAAGTAAACGTGGTTTACTTCCAGACAGAAGTATAATGACTTCTAGACCATCTATAGGAATAACCTTACCTAGAATAAGTCCTTTTTCTTGTTTTGTTGTTGATCCTGAGCCGAGTGAAGACCAGATACAAGGAGCTTCTTTAGAATTAAGGGTTGGTGATGAACTTTTTATAATGAAAGGAGAGTTTACTTCGCTGGCTCCAGAAGATATTCCAAGGTATGCTAAAAAACGTAAGGAAATAAAAGAAGGAGAAGAAGTTTTACTTAAACCTGGAAGTGTTTATGTTGTAAAAAGTTTGGAAAAGCTGAGGATTCCAAATAATTATTATGGGATTAGTGATGCGAGGAGTAGTTTAGCTAGAATAGGGTGTGGGGGTTGTGCAGCTACTACTAGAAACGGGATTATTGATGGTGGTTTTTATAATAAAGAACCTGAATTTGTGTATTTCAAAATAGAGCCACAAGCATTTCCGATTATTCTGAAACGTGGAGAAACAAGACCAATTCAAATTAGATTTAGAGAAAACGGCTCTGGACCCCTGGGTGCAAAAGAGATAGAGAAAATTTATGGAAAACAAGTGATTTTAAAGGATAATAAAAATACGATAGAGTTTAATCATAATTTATTAGATGAGAATGGGTTAGTTTTAAGATTAAATACTCTTAGATATTATGTTCAAAAGAGAAATGTTAAAACACCAATAGACATTTCTAAAAAAGATTATTATAACCCAGAAGAATTTTTTGATTATGTTGAAAACGGAGAAAGTGTAATTTTAAATCCAAATAGGTTATATCTTTTTGGAACTAAAGAGAATATTTCTTTTGATAAGATGGTTTGTGGGGATTTGGTGAGAAGTCCTGATACATTAGGACAAGGCTTGTCGAATAATTTTGCTAGATTTTTTGATCCTGGTTTTAGCGGTGAGGTTACTTTAGAGGTTTGGGTTTACAAAGATACACCCTGGCAATTATTTGACGGACAATATTTTGGCAGGATTTTAATAGAGCGTTTAGATTCAGAGCCATTAAAATCTTATGAAGGAACCTATAAAGGACAAAGAGCACCAAGATTGCCTAAAATGTTTAAACAATAATTTAATCAAAAAATTATTAATAAGGAGCAGACCTATAACCTAAAACATGGCTTGAACGCAAATATTTGATGCCCCCAAAGATAAGTAAGATTCCTCCAACAAAAATGACCCATACATTTACATCTGGTAAAGGCATAATATTAAAAGGTGCGTTAATAAAATAAAGGCCAGCAACAAGATTAATTCACTTGGAAAGAATTTATAAATCTTTCTTATAGTTAATTTTAAAAAGATTTTCTCATTTAAAATTTAATACAATGGCGCTTCAAATACAGATTATAATTTTAGTCGTCTTAATTTTTTTGTCAGCTTTATTTTCAGGTATAGAAACTGCTTTGATGTCTATTAACAATATAAAAGTAAAATCTTTACTCAAACAAGAAAAAAAAGGTTCTAAGGCGTTGTATAGAATAAAACAAAATCCCCATCGGTTGATAATTACTATCTTGATAGGGAATAATTTAGTTAATATTGGTGCAGCTTCATTTGCAACAGTTTTTTTTACAAATTTATTTGGTTCAAGTGGTATTGGAATTGCTACAGGGGTTATGACTTTTCTAATATTGGTTTTTGGAGAAATTACTCCAAAAACATTTGCAACACAAAATGCCGAGAGAGTTTCTTTAATTGTTGCAAGACCTGTAGAACTTCTTTCCATGATATTATCTCCGATAGTAAAAGTATTCGAAGTAATCTCAAAATTTATGTCCAAGTTATTGGGTTCAAAAAAAGAAAGCGAACTTTCTGAAGAAGAACTGAAGACCATTGTCACTATGGGGGCTGAAGAGGGAATTTTGAATAAGGAGGCTGCCGAGATGATGCATAATGTTCTCGAATTTAAAGGAACAAGGGTTGTTGAGGTGATGACGCCAGATGTGAATATCCAAATGATTGATGGGAAAAAACAACTTAAAGAGGTAGTTGATTTTGTTGTCAAAACCCCTTATTCTAGATATCCTGTTTATTTAGGGAGCAAAGATAAAATTATTGGAATTCTTGATGTTGATGATGTTTTGAGATATATGAAAGAGAAGAAATTAAGTGTTAAAGTGAAGAATGTTATAAGAGAAGTGTTTTTCGTTCCCCAATCAAAAGAAGTAGATGATTTGCTTTCTGAGTTTGAAAGCAAAAAAATACCAATGGCAATTGTTGTTGATGAATATGGGGATGTTTCTGGATTAGTTACTATAGAAGATGTTTTAGAAGAAATTGTAGGTGATATTTTTGATAAAAGCCAAAGGCAAAGTGTTTTGATTAAAAAAGTAAGTGGTAAATTAATTAGGGTAGATGCAAAGATATCTGTGGAAGAACTAAATAAGGTACTTCACTTAGGTTTAAAAACAGAACATTTTGATACTCTTGCAGGATTTATCGAGCACAAATTGCAGAAGATTCCTAAAAAAGGTGAGAAAATAAGATTAAGAAATATTACAATTGAAATAGATAAAGTTACAGAACAAGGGATTAAGAGTGTTAAAATAAATAAAAAATAATTGTCGGGATTAGTAAGCAACCCATCATATTTGTTCTTCTTACACCTAAAGAAATACAATAAATTCCTGTAAGGGTTGAAATTATCAGGATGATAAGGCCAAAAACGTTTGAGACTAGGAGTATGAGGATTGTTAGAATGATCAGGGTTATCAGAGATAGTTTTGAATAATTTATCTTATCTATCTTTCTCGAGAAAAATTTTGCAAGAAAAATAGTAAAGAAAAAAGCAATTATTCCGCTAATCAAAGCTGTCGACAGGATTAAGACTAGAATCTTCCAGGAGAAAGCTCCAATTATTTTTTGAATTGCGACAGCAGCTCCTGTTCTTGTCCTAGAAATAATGTATAGAGAGACGAAAGAGAATCCCATTACAAGAGTGTTTGTTGCACCGAGTAAGACGAGAAAACCTTTTCTGTCTGTTTTTGAGATTGTGTTTCCTATGATTGCAGCTTGCCCACTTCCCAAACCAGGCAGAAAGCTAGAAAAAGGAGATGCAACCAATGCACCGAGCAAAGGAGATAAAAACTTCTTTTTTATTTCAGGCTTTGTAATTTTTTGTTTTGGAATTTTGGTTTTAGTTTGAATGCTCATTACTAACACAGATGCTCCAAACAAACCGGTGAGTAAAGGTAATAAGGGTTCTTTAAGGAGAAAAAAAGATTCTCCGGAATCTAGATTTAAAACAATTAACCCAAGCAGACCTGCAAGCAGAAAAACACTTAATGCTTTAAACTTTTTTCTTTCTAAAGCGATTAAAAGGAATGACACAAGTATTAGTAGATAAGGAATTATTTTCTGTAAAAAACCATAGGTTTGTGAAATCAGGAGAACAGAAGGAAAGGCGATTAAAGTAAGAATAAAGATTGCAGCAAGACTCCCGTAACAAGTTAGAAGGATTGCCTGATATCCCTGCCCTTTTTTTAGTAATTCGTGGCCAGGTAAGACAGAGAGTTCAGTGTCTGTGTCAGGACAACCTAAAAATATCGAAGGAATAAAATCAATAAAAGTGTGGATTATAGCCATTGATACAATAAAGACAACCAGATAAATAGGATTTACAGGACTTAAAAGTGAAGCAGAAAGAGCCACAAGAGAAACACCTACAAGGTTTATGTGGATTCCTGGAATCAGGCCTGTGAAGGTCCCGAATATTATGCCTAGGAATATGAAAAGGATTATTTCAATTAGCATTCTAAAGTCACCTTTTTTGGATTTTGGTCTTATAGGTTTTTAGTAATGAATGTTTTTATGAATTGTTGATTCGTTAAATTTAAAAGATTTAAAAGATTAGTGATAATATGTTAACAAAAGAATTAGAACCTAGAGGTATCATAATTGGTGGATTCCCACAAATTATACCTGCAGAACTTACTCCAGAAGCAGTATATGAAGAAGAAGGAATTGGAGAAAATATTACAGATAGGATTAAATATTGGAAACAAATATATTCTGGGGAGAAAGGATTTTCAACACATAACTATGAATCCTCAGAACAAGAACTAGCTTGTTTAGAAGATTATTATATGCAAGGGATTGCTCTTTCTGATTGAGATGAGAAAGATTTAATAATTAATAATTATTTGTGTGGTCATGGCACGACGAACTACTGAAGAAAGATTTCGGTTGATTAAGAGAAACACAGAAGAGATAATTGGAGAAAAAGAATTGAAAGATTTATTAAAAAGAAATGAGAAATTAAGGCATTATATTGGATTTGAGATTTCTGGAAAAATACACCTTGGAATTGGCTTAATATCTATGCTCAAGATTAGGGATTTTTTAAAAGCAGGAGTGGATTGCAGAATTTTTTTAGCTGATTGGCATACATGGATTAATGATAAATTAGGAGGAAATCCTGAAACCATAAAAAGAGTTGCAGGTGGTTATTTTAAAGAGGGAATGAAGGCAAGTATGAAGTGTGTTGGAGGTAATTCTAAAAAATTGAAATTTGTTCTTGGGAGTGATTTGTATCATAATAATGATTTATATTGGGCAACAGTTATTGATGTTAGTAAATTCACAACACTTTCAAGAGTGATGAGGAGCATAACTATTTTAGGAAGAGAAGAAGGAAGAACTGTGGATTTTGCAAAATTAATTTACCCTTCAATGCAGGTTGCAGACATTTTTATTCAGCGATTAAATCTGGCTCATGCAGGAATAGACCAGAGAAAAGCACATGTTATTGCAAGAGATGTTGCAATGAAACTTTCTTTTTCTCCTCTTTTAAAGAAAGACGGAAAACAGACTAAACCAATTGCAGTGCATCATCCCCTAATTTTAGGCTTAGGAAAACCACCTATCTGGCCAATTCCAAAAAATAAAATAAGGGATTTGTTGAGCTCTTTAAAAATGTCTAAATCCAAACCAGGCACAGCTATTTTTATTCATGATTCTCCAGAAGAGATTAGAAAAAAAATCAAAAACGCATTTTGTCCTAAGAAAGAAATAGTCTTTAATCCAGTGGTTGATTGGACAGAGAAATTAATCTTTCCGATAAAACAAAAATTAGAAGTCAAAAGAAAAAAAGAATTTGGGGGAAATAAGACATATCGTTCTTTAGAATCCCTTAAGAGAGATTTTTCCAAAGGAGATTTACATCCCTTAGATCTAAAAGATGCTGTTGTAGAATCTTTAATAGAAATTCTAAAACCTGCGCGTAAACATTTTTCAAAAGGCAAACCAAAAAAAATGTTAGATGACTTAAAAAATCTAATGAAAGAGTATAAATGAGTAAAGTTTATAATACAAAACTCCTTTAATTGAAGATGGTACAAGAAACAAAACAACCAACACAACAGGAAACACAACCATCAGGAGCATCTCAGACGCCTCAGACAGGTCAACCTGTTCAGCCGCAACCTCAGCCAGCACAGACTGCTGCACAGCCCCAACCAATAAAAAAGAAATCTAAATGGTGGATTTGGTTAATTGTTGGAATTGTGGTCCTGGCAATTGCCGTTGCATTATATTTGTTTGTTTTTTAATTAATTAAATTTCTTAGAAAGAGGTTAACTTATTCATGAAACCAAAATTTTACAGAAAAGTTCTCACGAATGGAATGACTGTTATTTTTGAAAAACGAAGCCTCCCTGTTGTAAGTGTTGCATTTGCTGTCAAAAGCGGAGGAATGTATGAAACTTCTTCTGAAAAAGGAATTTCACATTTTATAGAACATATGCTTTACAAAGGAACACCAACGAGAAATGCAAAACAAATTGCAGAAGATATTGAAAAGAACGGGGGAGATTTAAACGGATTTACAGGTGAGGCAATAACTGCTTATCACTGCAAAATTCCAAGCAAGCACCTTAATATTGCATTAGAAGTTTTAGGAGATTTAGTAAAAAATCCTTTATTTGATGAAAAAGAAATTGAAAAACAAAGATATGTTATTTTTGAAGAGATTAAAATGCATCAGGATAATCCTATACGCCATGTTTTTGAAGGGATACATAGCTCTCTTTATAAAAAACCTTTTGGAATCCCTTTAATTGGAACAAATAAGATTCTAAGCTCTATGACAAGAGAAAAAATAATTAAAAGATTTAGACAGGTTTATCAGCCAAATAATATGATTCTGTGTGTTGTTGGTAACACTGATTTTAAAAAAGTTGTTGGGTTTGCAAAAAAGAATTTTGGAACTACAAAGGGCAATTTACCTAAATTTAAAATTGTAAAGAAAAACGAGTCAAGAACTGAAAAAAGAAAAGGTATTACTCAGGCAAATCTTGTTTTTGCCCACCATATTCCAACTTCAAAAGAAAAAAGAAATTATGCAGCTTTTGTCCTTAATATTTTAATGGCAAGAGGAGCGTCTTCAAGGCTTCACCAGGAAATAAGAGAAAAAAGAAACTTGGCTTATGCTATTGAAGGAGAATCAGATATAAACAGGGATTTTGCCCACAGTTTAATCTATGTTGGAACCTCAAAGCAAAATGTGGAAAAAGTGAAAAAAATTATTCTCGATGAGTTTGAAAAAGTTTCAAAAGAATTAAGTGAAAAAGAACTTTCACAAGTTAAAGAACAGATAATTGGGAATCACCAGATTTCAATAGAAGACTCCCAGAATCAAATGGCTAATCTTCTTTATAATGAGATAAACAATAATGCAAAAAAAGCTTATGAATTTGAAAAAAATATCAGGGCTGTTAAGCTAGATGATGTTAAAAACCTGGCTAAGATAAAAAAATATAGCTTTTTTGCTTTGATTCCCCAGTAATCAAATTAAAAATTTAAAAACTCTTTTTTCTCTGAATTTTCATGTTAATTGTAAAAGTTCCAGGAATTAATGGATTAGGGGAAACAAAAGGTTGTGAAAAAGCAGGAAATGCTATAGTTGAAGATTTAAAGGAAATTTACAGCAATGAAAGAGGAGTTCCCATAGATATCAAGCTCTTGGATTTGGAGGAAATCCACCTGGATAACTCTGATTTAGAAACAAGTAATAAGCTGATATATAAAAATTCTCTGGAATTTTTTGAAGAGAAACCAAAAACAATTTTTTTAGGAGGGGATCACTCCATAAGTTTTTCAACTACAAGAGCTTTTTTAGAGTATTGTAAAAAATCTGAAAAACAACCCTGCCTTATTGTTTTTGACGCACATCCAGATTGTATGGGCTCTGCAGACCCTAAACTTCCAACACATGAAGAGTGGCTCAGGGCTTTAATTCAATCAGGATTTTCTCCAGAAAATATATTTTTAATTGGTGTGAGAAATTCAGATCCTTTAGAAACTGTTTTTCTAAAAAAACACAATATAAAAGTAATGAACATGAACCAAATCTTGGAAAATCTTGAGGATTCTTGTGACACAATCATGGAATTTTCAAAGGATAAAGAACTTTATGTCTCAATTGATATAGATGTTATTGACCCTGCTTTTGCTCCTGGAACAAGGTATAAAGAGCCAGGAGGACTTACAACCAGACAATTTCTTTATTTAATTCAGAGACTGAATAAAGTTAAAAATCTCAGGGCTGTAGATATTGTTGAGATAAATCCTGATAAAGATATTAAAGATTTAACTGTAAAACTTGGCGCCAAAATCCTGGCTGAGTTGATGTAAATTTATGTTTTTGAATATATATTTATTTTTAAAGCTAATCTTTTTATATTTATAATGGAATATAATATCGGTATAGAGATGGAGAAGATTAAAGAAAGAGTTTGTGGAGAGAGAGTAATCTCTGCATTATCAGGTGGTGTTGATAGTTCTGTTGCAACTATTTTAGCTTACAGAGCCGGAGTTGATTTAGAAGCTTATTTTATTGACGATTATTTTAGAAAAAAAGATGAATATACTTTTGTGAAAGAGGTTTTTGCAGATTTAGGTATAGAAGTACAGCTTTGTGATATTCAAAATGAAATGCTTAATGCTTTTAAAGGAATTTCTGATAATACTCAAAAAAGACCAATATTCAGAAAAATATTTTATGAGACCTTTGGAAAGTTGATTCAAGAAAAGGGTGGAAGGTATTTACTTCAAGGAACAATTAAAGCAGATAAAAAGATGTATGAGAAAGGACAATTACAACACAATATCGGAATTCCCTTTGAGGATTATGGAATTGAAAATGTTATAGAACCTTTATCAGAACTTTATAAACCCGAGGTGAGAGAAGTTGCAAGAGAAATGGGATTACCAGAAGAAATTAGTGAGAGACAACCATTTCCAGGTCCTGGTTTATTAATTAGGTGTCTTGGAGAGGTGACTAAAGAAAAAATTGATTTAATTAAAGAAGGATTAGCAGTTGCAGAAGAAGAATTAGCTGTATATAATCTATTCCAGGTTGTTGTTGCTATTTCAGATGATTTGGTTTGTAGTATGAGGGACAGAGCAGTTCCAGATAAATATATGCTGATTGTTAGAGGGGTTAAGAGTAAAGATGCGATGACAGCCAAAGGAATGATTCCATCTCAAGATGTAAAAGACAAGTTAGAAAATAAGCTTATGAATATTTCAGATAAAGTTGGAAGAGTTTTATGGGACCCAACAGACAAACCTGATGCAACAATAGAATACATTTAAATATTTTTTTCTGATTGTTTTATTATGAGAACATTTATTTCAATCAATATCCCTGAAGAAATTAGAAAAGAAATTAAGAAAATCCAGGATTCACTCCCTGAATTTTTTGGCAAAAAAACAGAATTAGAGAATTTACATTTAACTTTAAAATTTCTCGGAGAAACTGAAGAAAAAAGGATAGAAGAAATAAAAGAAAAATTAAGAGAAATTAAAATTGAAAAATTTAAAACAGAGATTGATGAAATAGGGATATTTTCTCCAAATTTTATAAGAATTGTCTGGTTGCATATGAAAGATTGTGATAATCTTCAAAAACAAATAGATGCTGCTTTGAAAAATTTGTTTGAACCAGAAAAAAGATTCATGAGCCATCTGACTATTGCACGGATAAAAGGAATTAAAGATAAAGAAGGATTTTTACAAGATTTGAAAAAGATAAAAGTTGAAAAAATAAAATTTAAAGTAGATAATTTTTGTTTAATGAAGTCTGAATTAACAGCAGAAGGGCCAAAGTATTCTGTTCTTGAAGAATATAATTTGAGTTAATATCTATCTTCTATAATCTTTTTCATAATGTCTGCTTTTTTTCCGATGACTTCTTTAAGCTCTTCTCCTGAAGCATTGATTATGTTTTTTATCGTCGTGAATTTTTTAAAGAGTTTTTTTGCAGTTTTTGGTCCGATTCCAGGGAACCCTTCTATTATGAACTGTTTTTGTTCTTTTTTGTTTAAATTCCTCTTCTTTACATTTAAGGGAAGTTCGTTGGGTTTTCTCTTTGAAAGCACTGCGAGGAATTTTGCGGTATCTTCGCAGTTTTTTGTAAAAATTATCGGGACTTTGTATTTCAGAAGTATAGAGAGAAGGAAACCCCTTATAGAGTTAGGATGCATCCCTGCCCAATCCTCTGAATCTGTATAGAGCTCTTGTTCGTCTATACATTCTACAATCAAGAGCCTTTCTTTATATTGTCCTAGTTCTTCGAGTTGTTTGAGAAGCCTTCTGTTTATCATTGAAGAAACAAAATCAGAAACAGTTTTTCTCTCTATCGCAACTCCTTTAATTATATAATCTGCAACCTTTAAATTTTTAAATTCAATTTCTAGACCGAGATTGATTAGTTCAGAAGGGATTAGCGAGTTCTTCTCCCTATAATCTAGTATAGCTTTAGGCTTTTCCTTAACGTCCTTAGGGTATTTTTTTGAGAATATGTCAAATATTTTTTTCATTCTAACTTTTCCCGGAATCCTAATTTCTTTTCAGACAAGTGTTTTTTTATAGAATTTATTGCAGAGTGCATTCTCTTTTCTTTTGCTTTTGAAACATAGAAGTATGCTTCGTCCCGTGTTTTTTTAGTTATTAAAATTATTAGTTTTCCTTCCATTAAACGGGCTGTTCTGCCTGCTCTCTGAATAGTTCTTATTGCAGAAGGAATTGGCTCGTAAAACACAACCACATTTACTTCAGGAATATCCAGCCCTTCTTCTGCTATACATGTTGCACATAAAACATTGATTCTTCTGGAAGAAAACTCTTCAATTATCTGCTTTTGTTCTTTCTGGCTTAGTCCAGAGCCATCTTCTTTTTTTGCCTGGCCGACAAAAACTTTTGCTTTAATTCCCTTAATCTTATTTATTTTTTTTGCAAGGGTTTGGGCAGTTTCTCTGAATTGGGTAAACACTATTATTTTTATGTCCTTATTTTCCAGTTTCTCTTTCTCTATTATTCTTATTAATTCAGGAATTTTTGGATGTTCTATCTTCTTGGCTAAAAGCTCATTTGATTTAACAAAGGCAGAGTTGAATTCTGGTTTTGCTACAAGTCTTATCACTCCTTTACTTTGTTTTTTTGCTGCTTGTATGAATAATCTTTTTAGATACTTACTAAACCCTGAGAGGGTCTGAGTTTCTAAGAGTTCTAAAGCGTGTTGAATTTTTATCGCTTGTGCACACGCACTTGTCGCTAGCATCTGGTTCCAGTTCTTATTTCCCCTCATTAAACTCAATTGTAATTTTTTTTGAAGTTTTATTAGTTCTGTTTTTGTCGGGAATGTCCAGAGAATTTTTCTATTTCTTAACTCGCTGATATATGAATTGAACAGTTTGAATAAAGCATCCTGAATTTGTATAAATTCCACAGGAAGATCTATCATAATTTTTTCAAATTTTAATTGTTGAAGATATGGTTTAACATCTTCACTGTCCCTGGTTCTTAATTCTACTTCTTCTATAGAAAGATTTCTACAAATCTCTTTTATTTTGTGTGCTTCGCTTCCTGGAGAAGCTGTCAATCCAAGAATTCTGGGGCGGATGGATTGTTCCTGGTATTTTTGAGCCACATAATTATAATCATAACTTTTTACGCATCTATGAGCCTCGTCTTCTACGAGTAAACAAACAGAGTTTAAATCATAGAGATTTTTTCTTAAATCATTCGCAACACATTGTGGGGTTGAGAAAACTATGTCTGCTGTCTGCCAAATCTTTTTTCTTTTTTCTGGTTTAACCATTCCAGTGAATAATTGCATGTCTCCAAAAAGTTCTGGAAGATTATGTTCAAAAAAATCTAGGTGTTGTTGTGCCAAGGGTTTTGTCGGAGCGAGAAACACAACTTTTTCCCCAGGAAATTCTTTCATTCTCTGAATCGTGAGCATTAAGGCAATCAGGGTTTTTCCAAGTCCGGTAGGAAGCACAACCAGACAATTCTTTTTTATACAGGTCTCTAAAATTCTTTGCTGATATTTTCTTGGAGTAATTTTTTCTAAAAATTCCATTAGTAAGAAAAGCCGCCTTCTTATAAAAAAGTATCTTATTTTTTTAATTTATTTTCAAAAAAGACAAGACCAATTTAATCTTATTTCTTAAGAATATATACTGCAAGAATAGCAGAGCACAAAATAAGCAATAATCCGATAAGAGAGATGAAGTCAATAGGATAGCTATTATCTAAAATTACATTTCCAGTAATTCCTTGATCCAGAAATAAGAATCCTGTAATAAAAGCAACAGCAGCAAAAACAGCTGCAACACTTTTTGCTTTAAACCATTTTACTTTTCCCATATTATACTTTAGAAGACAGTCTTTAAATGTTTTTTTATTTTAGAGTTATATAAGGAAAAACACATATCCAAGCCCTATTAAAACAAGAGCTGCAAGAAAACTCCACAGGACAAGGTTTCCAAAGAATATTTTATTTCCGTCAAGGTCAGATATAGGAATCATATTGAAAAAAGCGAAGAAAATGCTTAGCCTTGAAAATTCAGAAAATCCTATAAGATAACCAATAACTGCAAAAACAAGACTGGCAATAACCCCTACAGCAGCTATGAAACCAATATGACTTTCTGTCATTTCAGAATAAGAGTAAAGCCCGTGTCTTTTTGCAGCCCTGTAAATTTTTGGCTTTACATCAAAAACAAGACAGGCCATCCATATTAAATTCCCGAGAGATACGAGAGAAAAGATTATCGGGAATAAGATTCCTGCATAAAGAGGTTTTTTAAAATGACTAGAGGGTTTAAAGCCATATCTCCTGATTTCCCATATTTTTATTTCTATCTTTGAATCAAGATAAAAGCTTGTGATCTTTTTTGCCAGGATATTTACCAGAAAAACAAAAAAAACCGCTAAAAGAGTATAAAGAAGAGCATCAATACCTTTGAAAAGGCAAATCATTAATGTTATTATAAAAACTATTATCAGTATTGAGGAGATTTCTTTTAAGTTTAACATGATTTAATCACGCAGAAATTTTTTATAAAGTTTGTTATACTCTGTTTTGTAAAGCTATCCAAATAATTTAATTTCACCCAAACCTTTTTCCAATAAATTCCTACCCATATTTTTCATTAATATATACAATAATACGGAAAAGTATTTAAATGAGTTTGATTAAAATTTGATATGCGCATAAAGAAAATAACAGAGGTTATGGGTTCTAAAGTTTATACAGATTCAGGGGATTATTTTGGAGAAGTTGAAGAGGCTAATCTGCAGGAAAATAAGGTTGACGGATGGAGAATAAAGGTGGGAGGAAGTGTTATGTCTCTTATTGGCGGAGCCAGAGGAGTAATTATTCCTAACCAGTTTGTAAGGGCAATAAGTGATATTTTTATTATAAACAAATCTGCCCTGCCAAGTCCAGATTCTGAAACTGAAGAAATACCTGAAGACTTAATATAAGATATTTTAGTTGAAATTTAATTGCGAAAATTGGTTTTTAACACCCTTATTAGAACCGGATAATAATGTATTTTTGATTTAAAGTATAAATATTTAAATAGTATAAATTTTTCTTCATTATATTGAATATGTTTGGTAGTTCATAAATAAAATGGTTCAAGAAACAATATTACAGCACTGGATTTTTACCCGGTTTGCCCTTCCATTTCTATTAATATTTTTTATAGTTTTTGGAATTCTGGAAAAAACAAAACTTTTCGGTTCTGAAAAAAGACAATTAAATGCTCTTATTGCATTTGTCGTAGGTTTGATTTTGGTTGGTGCAACTTCTCCCACCCTGACTATTTCAAATTTAATTTTATTCCTTACAGTAGCAATAGTTGTTTTATTTGTAGCACTTTTGCTTTGGGGATTTATTGCAGGAGAAGAGGGATTAAAATTTGAAAAAATTCCAAAAGCATTAAAATGGTTTATTGGGATTGCTATTGTTATTGCAGTTGTAATTGCTCTTCTCTGGGCGCTTGGGGTAGAAGGAACAGTCTTTGGAGCAGCTTCTAATTTCTTTTTTAAAAGTGATTGGAGTAAAAGTTTCTGGACAAATCTTTCTTTTGTGGTTGTTATTATAATTGCGTTGGTTTTGGTTTTGAAAAAGACTGTAGCAGGAAGATAGTTGCTGGTTTTTTTGATGATTTTAATAAGAAAGAGGGAGGAGTTGTATTACGAAACATATTTAAATATTCTTAACTAAATTTTAGTATGTTAGATAAGATTTTTACTCTCCAGGTTGGAGGATATTACGGAGGGAGTTTTGGTGAATTACTGGCTTACATGGAGCAGGTAGGATTTTTTGCTTATGTTTTACCTTTCCTCTTAATATTTGCCTTAGTTTTTGGAATTTTAACAAGAACACAGATTTTTAAAAACAATAAGGCAATTAACGGAGTTATTGCATTTGTTGTCGGACTTTTAGCACTGCAATTTAATTTTGTCCCTGTATTTTTCTCAGAAATTTTTCCTAGGCTTGGAATTGGTCTTGCTGTAATTCTTGCTTTGCTTATTTTAGCAGGTCTTTTTTTTGACCCAAATAATAAATGGGTAAGTTATGGTCTATTAGTTGTAGGTGTTATTGTTTTTATTGTTGTAATAATTCAGACAGCAGGATGGGTTGGGTGGTATTCTGGATTTTGGTGGTATGATAACTGGCCAAAAGTTTTATTGGTCCTAGTCGTTATAGGAATTCTTGCAGCTATTATAGCTTCTGCCGGTCCGAAAAAGCAAATACCTGAACTGAAAGGTTTTTGGGCACAACCTCCTGAACCACAATCCTCTGGATAAACATCCTCATTTCTTTTTAGAAGTCTTCCTGGTTGCTGTTTTTGATATTTTTTTCTTAAAGTGTGTTTTGCGATGTGGGATGCGTGCTCTGCTAAGTGTATGGGGTTTATGTTTTTCTTTTGTTTTGTCTGTTACAGTCTTAACTATTTTTCCGAAAGATTCCTGCATCATACCCATTTCTTTTTTTATGCCTTCAAGCCCCCTTCCATAAGAACCAACTTTTTCAAGTATCTCTGCCTGAAGTCTATCAATATTTAATTCAATTCTTTTTAATCTGTCTGAGATATTGTCTATTTTTGTCTGTGCAAGAACTTTAAAGTCATTTAAATCTTCAACCTGTTTTTGTATTGTCTTTATTTTTTCAGAGAAAACCTGCTCTGTTATTTCTATTATAGTATCTGTGTCTCCTATCCCTGGTGCAGAATATCCATATTCTTGTTGAGGGTAATACTCCTCTTGGGACGCATATTGCTCTGGTTGATACTGCTCTTGCTGGCCTTGTTGCTGACTCTGACTTGGATAAAATTCTCCTTGTGGTTGAGGGACATACTCTTCTTGGTCGGAAATCTCACGAGAAACAGAAGTAATCTCTTTCCGCGGTAGAGGTGCCGGATATCTTGGAGGTGCAGGAGTTAAATCTGCATCTGAAAATCCTCCTTCTGTAGGAAGTTCTTTTGGAGGGGATTCTGCTCCTTCAGGACCCATCATAGACGGCTCCATTTTATTTTTAATATTTTCTCCTGAAGATACAGCATTTTTTATTTTTGCCTGATTAAGGGCTTCAGTTATTGCATCTGGGGAAACACCCTCTTCGCTTAATCTGCCTATAATTTCATTTTCAGGAATTCCCTGCCCTTTTAATCCCATTACCTGCTCTAAAACACCCATTTTTTACTTTTATTTAACCTATTTTTAATAATATACTTAATTTAATTAGCTTTTTAATTTTTTTAAACCTTTTTTTCTTGCAAATTCCAGGGGCTGAAACATTTTTGCCTGTTTTGAAAGAATTTCAAGATCTTCTTTTCTTGCAAATTTTGAAAATTCTGCTGAGGCAGTTTCCAAAAAAGAGATAAGTCTTTCCATATTTCTTTTTATTACTTCAATGTCTTTTTTTATTTTAAGAACATCTTCACTGGTTTTTTCTTTTATCTCGACAAGGTTTTGTCCTATAAGAAGAAGCCTATCTCTTAATATCCTATATCTTTCTTCGATATCCCTTATCTTTGTATTAATTCCTCCAGATATCTGTCCTTCATAACCCCCCTCTTCTTTTAGCATGTAAAATGAAAGTTAAAATAGTTTAAATTTGTTGTGTTTATAAACAACAAATTTTTGTTCTTATTCTTTAGCTGTTTTTCACAGGAGACTAAGGTATTCAAGGAAGCTATTTGCAACGCTGGGTTTGATAAGATTAACAGATTTGATAAAGAGGATTCTTATGATAGCTATACTGCTAAGATCTTAATCCCTAGTAATTTTTTGAGCCATATCAATAAAATATTTTGTACACAAAATATTTTAAACTCACCCTCTTTTTTATCTATGTCTAAAATGCCACAAAGCGAAGGAAAAGCCCTGTATTCTTATGAAGTAAAAAGAGAAGGGGGAGAAGATATCCTTTACATAAATTACCTTGGGGCCCCCTTTGTTCCTAGTCTTGCAGATTCCCCTGAAGTTATGGAAAGGACAATCAATGCTCTTACAGAAAACCCAAATATTTCAAGGGTTATTTTTGTACAACAAAAAAATTATAATTATGATTTTAAAGAGACTTCTTTTCTTTTGGAGATAGCACATCTTTATACATATCTTGTTAAACAGGAAAGAATCCTTTCAAGGGAAAAGTTATCTGTAGGACAGGACCAGCTTTTTTCAAAAAAGTATAACGAGATTTTTTCTTTTCTTAATATGCTGAAGAGGGACCCTATAGCAGCTTATTTTGAATTAAGAAAAATGATTATCCAAGAAAGAATTTTTCTTGAAAAACTTGGGGCTGATTATAAATCAGATCAGGAAAATTACATTGGTCTGCTTGAGAGAATTCTTAAGATGATGGAAAAAACAAGCCTTATCCAGGAAGCCACTCCTTATCTGGATAATTACAGAAAAGGGGATAGGGAAATTTACAATAAACTCTTTAAGCCAGATGTGATTCCTAATTTTACTTTTACAAGACTTGTTTCAGATCTTCCAGGAGATTCAGAAATAATTGACCAATATGAGATTTCAATTGATGAGTATGATGTTTCTCTTGTAACAATTCTTAAAAAGAAAGACGAGTCCAAAGCATTATATCATTTGGTTCCTCCTGAAAATATTTTAAGCGAAGACCAGAATATGCTTTTGAATCTTGCAAGAGGGGTTCTTATAGAGCACCAACCTAAAGCAGAGGAATTTACAGATACTGAAAGAACAAGACGGGTTTTTTTTAATATCTCAAAAGATCTTTTGCAGGATCTTGCACAGAGCAAAGAAATAAAGCTTAACTATTCTGATCTGAACAAGCTCGCGACAATCCTTGTAAGACACACTATTGGTTTTGGAGTTCTCGAGGTTCTCCTTCAAGATAAAAACCTTCAGGATATATCTTTAAACGCCCCCATTTCAATGATTCCTGTTTTTGTTAGGCACCAAGATTATGATGAGTGTTTAACAAACATACGTCCAAGTCAGGAAGATGTTGATTCTTGGGCAGCAAAATTCCGGTTAGTTTCTGGAAGACCTTTAGATGAAGCAAACCCTATACTTGATACTCAGCTTGAAATTGGAAAGATAAGAGCAAGAATAGCAATAATTCAAAGACCCCTAAGCCCTGATGGATTAGCTTATGCTATAAGAAGGCATAGAGAGGAGCCATGGACTTTTCCTTTGTTTGTGCAGA
>Ga0209977_10000199_pt1 | contig 23156 bp, 17 predicted proteins | sample SumtaG_2_FD_183113 | JGI IMG/M metagenome (GOLD analysis project Ga0209977, IMG submission 183113) | Deep subsurface microbial communities from Indian Ocean to uncover new lineages of life (NeLLi) - Sumatra_00607 metaG (SPAdes) (version 2) | ecosystem: Environmental > Aquatic > Marine > Oceanic...
CCCTGGGTTTCTGGAAAGGTGTTAGGGACTTAGATCAGAAGGAGAAAATTGGCGATAAGAAAAAAGAAGCCAAGAAATGGTACCAGAAATGGTGGTTCAACTTCATTGTGGTTGGCTTTTTTGTTGGGCTGACAGTTCTTTTGACTTATCCCTTAATTAAATATTTTACGGTTGGGATTCCTGGGGATGGGGGAGACGGAGGGATGTTTCTATGGGATATGTGGTGGGTCAAACATGCGGTTTTAGATCTTCAGCAAGATCCTTTCTACACGGACTTAATTGCGGCTCCTCACAAAGTTGACCTTACTTTTCACACTCTCGCACTCTCTAATTCCCTAATTTCAATTCCTTTTCAATTTTTGTTTGGAGTTGTTGCTGCTTTCAACCTAGTTTTTATGGGGGGATTTGTTTTGACTGGCTGGGGAATCTATCTTTTGATTCGTTATTTAACAAAAAGCATCTTAGCAGGAATTGTGGCGGGAGTGATCTTGAGTTTTGCTCCCTATATTATGGTCCGTTCTTTGGGGCATTTTAACTTGGTGACGATCTGGCCGATTCCGTTCTTTATTCTGTTTTTGATGAAAATGTTCTACGGAAAGAGATGGTATCCCGCAATTTTGGCCGGAATTTTTGGCGGGATTTTGTGCTTGAATAGCTTGCAGTATGCGGTGATGTTTGCCCTCTTTGTTGGATTAATCTATCTTTTCTATCTGATTGCTGAGCCAAAGCGCTTTTTAGTTTCCACTTTCTTAGTTAAAAGTGCTTTGATGTTAGTGGTTCTACTCTTGGTTTTTTCACCTTTGCTTTTTCCAGCCCTGGCGAGCTATCAGTATAACCAGTTAGAAAAAATCTCTCTTGAACGTTACATAGCTTATTCCGCAGACTTGGTGCGTTTCATAATTCCCAGTCATTTAAGTACTTTCTTTGGAGATTATGCCGATAACGTTGATTCTAGGGGTGGTATAGGGGGAACAGTCTTCTTAGGCTATACGACATTGTTCTTATCTATAATTGCAATTCTCTTTGCAGTATTACATTTTCAGATTAAAAAGCACAAGAAGAAACAAAACGATAATGGTAAAATGCGGATCTGGCCTTGGCTTGCAACAGGTTTTGTTTTCTTTGTTCTTTCATTAGGTCCCTTTTTGCAATTTATGGGAGCAAGGAAATTTGAGGTCAGCGGGATGAAATTTATGATTGCCCTTCCATTTCTGGCAGTTTATAAATTGCCCTTCTTAGGAGACTTACGGGCACCGTCGCGTTTTTCGATTTTTGTAATGATTTCGTTAGCAATTGTAGCCGGGATTGGGCTTGCTTATCTCTTAAAAGCCTTGGGGAAGATCAAGTGGAGGAGTCTTAAGTATTCTTTAATTGGGATTGTTTTTGTGGCCTTTTTGGGAGCTGTTTTGGTTGAATTTATTAGTATCCCTTTTCCGACTCGCAATGTTGAGGTTCCTTCAGTGTATCAAGAAATTAAGAATGATGAGGGAGATTTTGTGGTTTTAGATCTTCCTTGTGGTTGGTCAACAGGCTACTATGGGTTTGGAAGGCCAAGTGGTATCGTTCAAAGTTATCAGAGGGAGCATGGGAAGAAATTGGTAAATGGGTTTATTTCTCGTTTTCCCCGCAGCCGAGTGGAAAAGTATCTTACAATGCCCGGTCTGCGCCGTCTCACTAATTACTGGAAGCCAGTTTCGGTCGAGGAGGATTATGATCGGGATCTGATTAATCAGGAGTTTGGGAAGTTAAATATCAAATACATTATTTTGCATAAGAAATATTTCAAATCAGGGGAAAGAGAAAGATTGAAGATTTATCTGACCTATATTGTTGGTGCTGAGAAGTTTCATGAAGATGATGATGTGATTGCCTATCGGATGAAGAGTTATCATTTGCCTGAAACGTCTATGCAATAGGGTTCCTCCCTGACAGGGTAGGATGGGAGGATTGGTTTCCCCTTGTCAGGGGAGTACTATGTCCTGAAGGTTATGTTATGAATAAACAAGAAGCAAAAAAGCGGATTCAAAAACTCCGAGAGGAGATCAGTCACTGGAATTACCAGTACTTTGCTTTGAATCAAAAAACAGATATTACAGAAGCGGCCAGGGATGCTTTGAAGAAGGAATTAAGTGAGCTGGAAAAGCAATTTCCTGATCTTATAACGCCCGATTCTCCCACTCAAAGAATTGGAAGTGTCCTTAAGGGGGAGTTAAAAAAAGTCCGCCACGCAAAAAAGATTTATTCTTTGGCGGATGTTTTTAGTTTGGATGAGTTAAGGGAATGGGAAAAGCGCGTCAAGAAATTAGTTCCTGGTCAAAAAATTGCCTACGTTTGCGAGCCAAAGATTGATGGTTTACATATCGTGCTTACTTATAAAAAGGGAAAGTTTGTGCGAGCAGCAACGAGGGGGAATGGGATAATTGGCGAGGATGTTTCCCATGCAGTTCGAACGATAGCAAGTGTTCCTTTGAAATTAAAAAAAGAGGTTGATATTGAAGTCGGCGGAGAAGTCTTTATATCCAAGAAAAGTTTTGAAAAGTTAAATAAGTCACAGAAGAAAAAAGATCAGAATTTATTTGCTAATCCTCGCAATGCCGCGGCGGGTTCGGTCCGCCAACTGGATCCTAAAATTGCTTCTGATCGAGACCTCGATACTTTTATGTATACTTTAACTAATCTTAGTCCTTCCAAGAAAGTTCTAGATGAACAAAGTCAGTCGGGAGTGCTTAAGACCTTGCGGTCGCTAGGGCTTAAAGTTAGCCCGGACTATCGGATAACTAAAAGTATTAGAGAGATTGACGATTTTTATCAAGAGATCAAGCAGAAACGTGATAGTTTTCAATATGGAATTGATGGTTTAGCAGTGAAAGTAGATAATCTAGTGCAGCAGGAGAAAATGGGTTACACTGCTAAGACCCCGCGCTGGGCAATCGCTTTTAAATTTCCAGCTGAACAGACCACGACAGTTGTGGAAGATATCATTGTGCAGGTTGGAAGAACAGGAGCGGTGACACCAGTAGCTGTTTTAAAACCGGTTTCTGTCGCGGGATCTACGGTTAGTAGAGCAACTCTCCATAATCAAGATGAGATTAAGCGGCTTGGAATCAAAATTGGTGATACGGTTGTAATTCAAAAAGCCGGGGATGTGATTCCAGAAGTGGTCAAGGTTCTTGAGCGTTTTAGAACTGGCAAGGAAAAAGATTTTAAAATGCCAAAGCTTTGTCCGGTTTGCGAGACGAAGTTAGTTAAACCAACTTTAGAAGTGGTCTTTCGCTGTCCGAACAAAAAATGTTTTGCTCAACAAAGAAATGCCTTGATTCATTTTGTTTCTAAGAAGGCTTTGAATATTGACGGGATGGGAAAGTCAATTATTGATCAGTTGATTGAAAAGGATTTAGTGACCACCCCTGCAGATATCTTAACGCTTAAAAAAGGCGATTTACTAGAGCTAGAACACTTTGCTGATAAAGCAGCTGATAATTTGATCAAGGCAGTAGAGAAGGCAAAAACAGTGCATCTAGGTAGATTTTTGTTCGGCCTGGGGATTCGCTATGTTGGCGAGGAAACTGCTGATCTCTTGGCACGGAATGTCCTTCTAGAACCCTCGCCTACGCCAAGGCTTCGGCGAGCAGGTAGAGGTAGAAGTAGAACGCTCAAGGAGGCAATAGATTCTATCAAGAAAATGAAGATTGAGGATTTGGAGGCGATTGAGGGAATTGGTGATAAAGTTGCTTTGGGGATTCATCAGTACTTTCAAGACAAGAATCACTTAAAACTTTTAGACCAGCTAATCAAAGCGGGAATCAAAATTGACCCTCTTGATTTTAAGATTGCTACCAAAAAAAGTAGGATTACTGGTAAAACTTTCTTATTTACTGGTAGCTTGAAGAAATTTGCACGGGATCAAGCAAAAGATTTAGTCCGTGCGAAGGGCGGCAGGATTGCGAGTGTGGTAAGTAAAAGGGTGGATTATGTTGTAGCAGGAGAGAAGCCGGGAGGGAAGTTTAAGAAGGCGAAGGAGTTGGGAGTGAAGGTTGTCAGCGAAATAGAGTTTAAGAAGTTGATAAGATAGATAAAATTCAAGACTAAAAAACTGACCTTAGGGCCGGTTTTTTAATTAGTAAAGAAAAAGGGTCGCTTGAGGCGACCCTCTGTGGGTTGAAAATTGGCGAGCGAAGCAATTGGTTTTTGAATCTTCATGTTCCCGATTCCCCCCAGGAGGTATAAGGGGAAACAAGGAAGTAAGGAATGTCATCGCTCGCCAACCCTTGTTTGTTATGCGGCAGGAGCGCCAAAAGGAGCTCCTGCCATAGGGGAGGGAAAGCCTCGTTTATTAAAGGACCAGAAGGCCGCTTATTTTCTCCCCTGGGGGATGGTTTCCCCAGGGGGTTGGGTGAAGCTGTCGTTACCACACTAAAGAGCGTCCTGCTTTTATTTTACCCCTTTGTTTTTCTTTGTCAAACAAAAAAAAGGCTGACCTTTGATGGTCAGCCGGTATTGGAGATATCAACTGAAGCTGTAAGTAGTCCCCAGGCCACTCTTTCTCGTGTTAAGAATCCTTGGATTGCTGTTGTGAGAAGGGTTAGGAGGATGAGTACTAGTGCCCTAAGGAAGTCTCCGTAGCAGATGGCGATAAGGAAGTTGATGGCGAAGAGGAAGGATATTACTATCAGGATTCGCTCTATGATTAAAAAGTTACCCAGATCTCGGAGAACACTTAGGCGTAACCCCTTATGCCTCCAGTGGGAGGAGAGGTAGCTGATTGAGGGGGTAGACGCTGTTGTGTAGTCGGGAGTTAGGAAATAGCTGAATAGAGAACTCTTACTACTTAGGGGAAATATTCCGTTATTCATCTACACCTTCCTTTCACAGGGGAACTTGTGATTTTTAAAGAGCTTTTGGGATATATTATTGTTATCCCTTAGTATTTTATTCTGCTTTTATTTTACCCTATTCTTTTTTGTTATGTCAAATTTGTTATGTCAAATAAAAAGCCCTCCGGTTTCATTTTGGAGGGCCTTATTCTGACTTAAGTTTTTTAAGCTCTAGGAATTTTGCAACTTCCCGGAATTTCTCCTTAAGAAGTGTAATAAAGAACCCCTCGAGCTGGGTAATTTTTTTCTCGCCCCAGCGAATAGAGAAGTACTGGTGGAGGAGAAGGATTATTTCAGCAGCAACTTCCCTGTAGGGAGGGGCGTACACTTTTTTGAGGGTGTGGATGATTGCCCAGCAAGTTTTCTCGCTAATTCTTTTCTTGTTGTGGAGGTCATCCTGGATCCAGCCTAGGCACCTTTTAAACTGCTTGTCGAGAAGCTCAATTTCTCTCTCAAGCTCATGTTTCCGGCGCCAGATGTGAGGGATGATGCTTTTGATCTCGCCAGTACGTTGATAGGTATCAAAGATCGCACCGACGAGGGAAGCGAGCTGAGCGGAGATGTTAAAACGCCCGAAGACGTCTGTTCTTTTTGCTCCGCGCTCGATTCTCTTTTTCGCTCGCACTTTGAATTCATTGACTTTCCTTTCAAATTCAAGTGCGATTTCGAGGATCTCTTTTTCGATCTTTTCTCGAGTTCCTTCAGATAATTTGCTATCTAACTCTTTCCTTTTTTCCTCGATCCTCTGGGCAATCGCTTTCAGTTCTTTAATCTCTCCTTGCTCGAGATTATCGACTCCGAAGTAGCTTATCAGGATATGGAGCATCCCTCGGAAGGCGGCAAAAATATCTCGGTACTTTACCCAGGATCCTTTTTTCTTATCGTGCCGTCGGGTGAAGATGTAAACTTCCCCGTCCAGGAAAAACCGAATCTTACGGCCGATTCTGAGATAAAACTTTTTTGTCGTAAGGTCTTGCCAAATCTGTCGTCGCTTCGTAAGCAACTGTCTCACCCCTTTCTTTTCTTTGTTAAAGTGTCTTTCTCTTACGGTACGGCTCATTCTAGCACGAAACCTTGAAATAGCAAAGTTTCAAATCTCCCCCTCCCTATGCTATAATCAACCTAGAAAATAACTCTTTCTATAATGCCAATAGACAAAAAACAACTTCAACATCTCTGTAAGTTAGCCCGTTTGACAATTGAGGGGAAGCAAGAAAATAAATTTGAACAACAACTCTCAGAAATTGTTGATTACTTTGAGAAGTTAAATAAACTTGATACCAAAAAAGTAAAGCCGACTGCTCAAACAACAGGACTTTTGAATATTACCCGCGAGGATAAAGTTGATGATTCTCTTTCTCAAAATGAGGTTTTAAAAAATGCCCCTGACAAACAAGAGGGCTTTTTTAAAGTTAAATCTGTTCTTTAGCGAAACTGAATTTCTATATGGATTTTGAAAAACTAACAATCCCCGAAATTCATAAACAATTCCATGAAGGGAAAACATCTGCCGTGGAGTTAGTTGAACGTGCCTTTGAAGTGATTGATAAAAAAGAAAAAGACTTAGGGTCGTTTATCAGTTTAGATCGAGAAGAAGCGCTCAAAGCAGCCGAGAAGGTAGACAAAAAGATTGCACGGGGAGAAGAGCTGGGGATTTTAGAAGGGATCCCTTTTGCTTTGAAAGGCAATATTGTGATGAAGGATAAAATTGCTACTTGCGGCTCACAGATCTTGGAAAATTTTGTTTCTCCTTATGATGCAACTGTGGTGAAAAAATTAAAGGAAGCAGGAGCAATTGTAGTCGGGATGAGCAACATGGATGAGTTTGCAATGGGCTCTTCAACTGAAACTTCTTTCTATAAAAAAACCAGAAATCCTCACGATCAGACCCGGGTTCCGGGCGGTTCTTCGGGTGGTTCGGCAGTGGCAGTCGCAAGTGGGGAAGTGGTTTTTGCCTTAGGATCAGACACGGCAGGTTCTGTCAGGCAACCAGCAGCATTTTGCGGAGTAGTCGGATTAAAACCTACTTATGGTGCAGTCAGCCGCTATGGACTAGTGGCGATGGCATCCTCCTTAGACCAAATTGGTCCAATCACTAAAAATGTCACTGATTGCGTTTTAGTTCAGAGAATAATTCAGGGGCCCGATGCTCGTGATTCAACTTGTGTTAAAGATAAAAGAAATAGTTCTCGTTATGATTTAGAATCAATTCAAAACCTAGGGGTTAAAGACTTGAAAATTGGAGTTCCTCAAGAATATTTTGAGAAAGGTTTGGATAAAAAAGTGAAAGAAAAAGTTGAAGCAGTAATTAAACTTTTAGAAAAGAAAGGTGCTAAGACGGAAAAAGTGAGTTTGCCTCACACTGATTATGCAATTGCAACTTATTATATCTTATCTCCAGCCGAAGTGAGCTCTAATCTTGCACGCTACGATGGCATCCGTTATGGCTATTCGGCAACGGTTGACCCCGATAAAAAAACTGATGACCTTTTAAGTGTCTATCTGGAAAGCCGCAAGGAAGGTTTTGGAAATGAGGCAAAGCGCAGGATTATGGTTGGAACTTATGTGCTTTCCTCGGGCTATTATGATGCTTATTATCTTAAGGCCCAAAAAGTACGCAGCTTAATTCAGGAGGACTTTGAGGGTGTGTTTAAGAAGGTGGACTTCCTGATTACTCCTACTACTCCCACGCTGGCATTTAAATTGGGTGAAAAACTTGATGATCCGCTCCAGATGTATATGTCTGACGTGATGACGGTTCCCTCAAGTTTAGCAGGAGTTCCTGCTCTCTCGCTTCCTTGTGGAATAATAGAGAAAGATGGCAAGAAGCTTCCGGTGGGCTTGCAGCTGATTGGGAATTATTTCGAGGAAGCAAAGCTTTTTCAAGTAGCGTGCGCAATTGAAAAATTAGTCAATAAATAGTTAGATGGATTATTATATTATTTTTGCTTCGGTTGTAATTGCCCTGGCATCGCTATTCCTATTTCTGATTTGGTTACGGAAAAAGTTTGCCTTGAGAGAATCAGCGCTCAAGAAAAGAGTTGATAAAAAATTTAAGGAGATCAGCCAACTTCTGGCGATTGATAATGAGTCTGCTTTTAGAACAGCAATCATTGAAGCAGATAAATTGCTGGACTTTATCTTAAAGTCTAAAGGGGCAAGAGGATCTACATTGGGAGAACGGTTGAAGAGTAGCAGGGGTTTAATCCGGGATTTAAATAATATCTGGTTTGCGCATAAAGTGCGTAATCGGCTTGTACATGATCTAGATAGTAGAATTAAGCGCAGGGAAGCAGCCCGCGTAATCAAGATTTTTAGAGGGACAATCAATCATCTTCTTAATCTGTAAGATGAGTTTCAGACCGGTAATTGGGCTGGAAATTCATGTCCAGCTGAAAACTAAGTCTAAGATGTTCTGTGGTTGTAATAACGAAAGTGAAGGTGTAAAACCAAACACTAATGTTTGCCCGGTTTGCCTTGGCTTACCAGGAACTTTGCCAGTTGCTAATAAAGAAGCAATTAAATTTGTAGTGATGGCAGGATTAGCTTTGGATGGTACGGTAGCGGGATTTTCTAAGTTTGATCGCAAGAATTATTTTTATCCGGATCTTCCAAAGGGTTATCAAATCTCTCAATATGACCAGCCAATTGTTAAAGGAGGATTTTTAGAGTTTACTGTTCCGTTGGAGAAGGAGAAAAAATTAGGTAGCAAGAAAGTCTATCGAAAGAGAGCAAAGATCACAAGAATTCATCTTGAAGAAGATGCTGGGAAATCTATTCATCCCCACGGAAAGGATTATAGTTTAATTGATCTGAATCGTTGTGGAACTCCTTTACTAGAAATTGTGACTGAACCGGACCTTAGTTCTCCCTTGGAAGCAAAGTTCTTTTTACAGGAACTAAGAAAAATCATGCGCTATTTAGGGATCTCAGATGCAGATATGGAGAAAGGACATTTAAGATGTGATGCAAATGTTTCTTTGAAAGGGGAGGGAACCAAAATCCTTGGGACTAAAACAGAAGTGAAGAACATGAACTCATTCCGAGCTGTAGAGAAAGCGCTAACCTATGAGATTAAACGGCAAGAGAACTTGCTCAAAAAGGGCAAAAAAATTGTTCATGAGACAAGGGGTTGGGATGAAGATAAGGGAGAAACAATTCCTCAGAGGAGTAAAGAAGAAGCACATGACTATCGTTATTTCCCTGAACCTGACCTCCCACCCTTAGAATTATCTCAGGTCTACATCACAGAAATTCGAAATAATCTTCCCGAAACTCCTGAGCATAGACGTAATCGTTTCAAGCAAGAATTTGAGCTTGGTCCTGAACAGCTAGCGGTTCTAATTGAGGACAAGGAACTGAGTGATTACTTCGGGAGGGTAATTTCAGAATTAAGGGAATGGGTTAAGGATCTAGATTTAAAGCAGAACCAAAAGAAGGCAACAACGGAAATGATTAACTTAACTGCTAATCTGTTTGTTACTGAGTTGGTAGGAATGTTGCGAGATAAGAAAGTAGCGGTTGAGAAATCTAAAATTACTCCCGAAAATCTTGCGGAATTAGTGACGCTTATTTATAAAGGGGAGATTTCCCAAGGAGCAGGAAAGAAAGTTTTAGGAGAAATGCTCGACAAAGGCGGAGATCCTAGTCATATTATTGATGGGCAGGGATTGAAACAGATCAGCGATGAGAGGAAGTTGGAAAAAGTGATTGGAGAAGTAATCGAGGAAAATAAAGGCCCAGTTGATGATTTTAAAGAAGGCAAACAAGAAGCGCTAGGTTTTCTGGTAGGTCAAGTAATGCAGAAGACAAAGGGGCAGGCAAATCCCCAAGTTGTTAATAAACTCTTTCGAAAAATACTTAAAAAATAGCTTATGTCGGCGAAAATTAGAGAAGAAATCAATTGGTCAATTGTGAAAGAAGCTCTTGATGAGGGAACGGTTTCGGGGTATAAAATGGCAGTGATTGAAGCTGGGAAAATATTAGAAAATCTTTTAAAGCAAAGGGGCTATCCCGGAAGGACTGTCAAGGATAGAATCTTAAACGCCCGGGATAATTTTCACAATTTAGAGGGACTTTTGAAAGCTCAACAACTACGTCAGAATCTAACTAGCAATCTAGAATACCAGCTGACTTCTTTGCAAGTTGAAGATGCAGTCAATGCTTACCATCAGGCAGTGATTGATTTGACAAGCAGTGAAAAAGCAAATCTTAATCTTTTACAAAGGGTTAGGGTGACTTTGAAATATTATCTACCAGGAAAGAAAAGATTTATTGCTTTTATGCTCTCGGGTTTCTTTCTTTTTCTTTTGATAGTACTGATCTTGGCAGATACTCAATTCGGCCGGGATTTTATCCAGGGGGTTGTAGGAGTAACCCATTTTATCTTTAGCTGGATCATGATTATTGTTCTGGTTGTGGTGGGGATGGCGATCATTGTGATTGGAAGTCTATTTTACTTTGAAAAGCGCCACACAACAAAGATTATTGATGAGGAAGAAAAATAATGATTAATGAATAATAGTTGTTTTTAATTTTTAGCTTTTAGCTTTTAACTTTTAATTTAATTCCATGCCTACAAAGAAAACTTCTTCTACTCCTAAACAAAAGAAGGATGACAACACGGTTCTGATTGTGGTTTTGGTTGTGATCGGAGTCTTAATTCTACTCTCATTGGGAAGCTGTTTGGCTTGTAATATGTGCGGGACAGTAATGTCAATTCCGTACTAGAAATTATCTAAGCATCTAAAACTGACATCAGAACGGCTCTTTTTAATGGGAGGGCTGTTTTTTGTTATTCAATTGTGGCAAGAATGATCTGGTTGCGTGGATCAGGATCTCATGCTAAATTTTAATTGGGCAAGGGGCTTTATTAAATTCAAAATTCAAAAATCAAAATTAAAAAGCTTTTTAGGATTGGATTAAGTAATGACAAAACAGAAAACCAAGTCACAATCTAATTTTGTTCATCTTCATGTTCATAGCCACTATAGCTTGCTGGATGGTTTGATTAAAATTGACGATTTAATTACTCGAGCAAAAGAATGTGGAATGAATGCTCTGGCATTGACGGATCATGGAGTGATGTATGGAGCAATTGAGTTTTACCAGAAAGCTAAGAAAGCAGGGATCAAGCCGATTATTGGAGTGGAGGCCTATGTAGCAAAGAGGGGACATCTTAAAAAGACTCCCAAGTTAGACTCTAATCCTTATCATTTAGTCCTTTTAGCAAAGGATCAAAAGGGTTATAAGAACCTCTCTAAATTAACAACAATTGCACACCTGGAAGGCTATTATTACAAACCTCGTATTGATAAAGAACTTTTAAAAAAATATTCTGAAGGACTGATTGCGCTTTCTTCTTGTATGCGGGGGGAGATACCCCTCCATTTAAGTATTGGGAAGGATGCTGAGGTAGAGAAAATGGCCCTGGAATACCAAGAAATCTTTGGAAAAGGGAATTTTTATCTGGAGCTTCAGGTTCACCCTGGGCTAGAAGGACAAAAAGACCTCCATGATGAAGTGAATCAAAAAATTCTCAATCTAAGTAAGAAGACAAACATTCCAATAGTCGCGACTAATGATGTTCATTATCTTGACCGGGAAGATTACGAGGCGCATGATATTTTACTTTGTGTCCAAACGGGCAATATTGTCACAGATCAAAACCGTCTGCGTCAAGGAAAAGAAGAAGATTATTCTTTTCGTCCCCCAAAAGAGATGGAAAAGCTTTTTAAAGATGCTCCCGAAGCAATTTCCAATACTCAAAAAATTGCTAATCAATGTAGCTTGGAGTTTAAACTTGGGGAAGCAATTCTGCCTCGTTTTGAAGTGCCCGGAGATGAAACTCCCGACAGCTATCTTAAAAAGCTTTGCTACCGAGGCTTGATAGAGCGTTATGCAAAAAACAAGAGTTTATTGAAAAAAGAGGAAATTAGCAAAGAGGAGCTTAAGGAAGTAGTCGGGGAGAAAATATTCAAGCGTTTTCAGTATGAGTATGGGGTAATCAAGGAAATGGGATATTCCCCGTACTTTTTAATTGTCTGGGACTTTGTAAAATATGCTAAAGATCATAAAATTATCGTTGGCCCCGGGAGAGGATCTGCAGCAGGAAGCATTGTTTCGTATGCTCTAGATATCACAACAATTGATCCTCTGCGCTATGATTTGCTCTTTGAGCGTTTCCTGAACCCTGCTCGTATCTCAATGCCTGATATTGACCTAGATTTTGCGGACGACAGAAGAGATGAAGTAATTCAATATGTCACAGAGAAGTATGGGAAAGAAAGGGTTTCTCAGATTATCACCTTTGGAACGATGGCTGCTCGGAATGCAGTCAGAGATGCTGGGAGAGCTTTGGGAATGGCTTATAACGATGTAGACCGGATTGCTAAAATGATCCCAATGTTTACAGATTTGAAAAAAGCTTTGGAAAAAGTTCCTGAGTTAAGGGCAGCGATGGATGAAGATCCTGCAGTGGAACGTTTAATTAAAATGGCTCAGAAACTAGAGGGAGTAGCGCGTCATGCTTCTACTCATGCAGCGGGAGTTGTGATCTCTCGGGATCCTTTGGTGGAAGATGTTCCCATTCAACATGCAACTAGGGGAGATGGTTCCTCAACAGTGGTTCAATATCCAATGTTTGATTTGGAAGCAATCGGCCTCCTGAAAATGGATTTTCTGGGTCTCTCTAACCTAACTGTAATCAGGAATGCTCTTAGAATTATCCACAAGATTAGGGGAGAGGAAATTGAAATTGACAAAATTCCCTTGGACGATCAAAAAACTTTTAAGCTTTTAAGAGAAGGTCGAACAACGGGAGTGTTCCAGTTAGAAAGCTCTGGTATGAAGCGTTACCTAAAAGAGTTAAAGCCAACAAAGTTTGAGGATATCGTTGCAATGGTTGCTTTATACCGCCCGGGGCCAATGGAATGGATTCCAGATTATATTAAAGGCAAACATAAACCCGAGTTGGTTAAATACCTCCATCCTAAGCTAGAACCAATCCTCAAAGAAACCTATGGGGTGGCGGTCTATCAGGAACAGGTTTTGAGAATTGCGCGGGATCTAGCAGGTTTCAGTTTGGGAGAAGCAGATGTTTTACGTAAAGCGGTTGGGAAGAAGATTAGAAAACTACTCATTGAGCAGAAAAAGAAATTTGTAGAAGGGGTAGAAAAGGAGGGACACGGGAAAGAGCTGGGAGAGAAACTCTTCAGCTTTATCGAGCCTTTTGCGGGTTATGGTTTTAACAAAGCCCATGCTACTTGTTATGCAATGATCGCTTATCAAACTGCTTATCTTAAAGCGAATTATCCTGCAGAGTTTATGGCTGCGCTTTTGACTTCAGACCGAGGTAACACTGACAGGGTCGCGATTGAAGTTTCAGAGTGTCGTCAGATGGAAATTGAAGTCTTGCCACCAAGTGTTAATGAGAGTTTTGTAGAATTTGGTGTGATCAAAAAAACTGGTAATATTACTTTTGGCCTGGGAGCAATTAAGAATGTTGGTTTGAAACCCGCGGAGATTATTGTTGAAGAACGTCAGAAGAATGGGAAATACAAAGATTTAGATGACTTTGTGAAGCGAGTTTGCTCACATCACGAGGTAGGTAAGAAGCCCTTGGAAAGCTTAATTCAGTCTGGTGCCTTAGATGATCTAGGCGAGCGAGAAGTGCTCTTGAGAAATCTTGACAGAATCTTGAGCTATGGGGGAGAGATGGGAAGGAGTTCTTTAAATGGCCAAACTGACTTTTTTGCAGGATTAAAGGTTGATGGTGCTCCGGCCTTTGAGTTGAGACCAGCGGAAAAGATGCCAAAAAAGGAGTGTTTGGCATGGGAGAAAAAACTTCTTGGTCTTTATCTTTCTGACCACCCCTTGAAAGAAATGGAAGATTTCTTTGTCAAAAATATTACTCCTTTCAGTGAGCTAAGAGAGAGAAAACGGGGAGATGAAGTAATAGTTGGAGGAATAGTGATTAATATTCAGAAAATTATCACTCGCTCTAACGAACCAATGCTTTTTGTAAAGTTGGCGGATCTCTCAAATGAATTTGAAACTTTGATTTTTCCCGGCTTGTTTAAAAAAAATCCTGACTTTTGGAAGGAGGATAAAGTTATTGCGATAAAAGGTAAGATTAGCGACAAGGATGATGAGATAAAAATTCTAGCAGACAATTATCAAGAAATAGATGAAGAGATTTTGAAGGAAGATAAGCCACTTCAATTTAATTCTCAAGGGAAGAATCATTATCAAAATAATCGTCCTTCCTTTACTAGAAAGGATGATAAGGAAACATATTTGAAATTGTTTGTGCCTGAAGTAGCAAGTAAGGATCTTTTGGCAGAAATACGTCAGATACTTTTAGAGAATCAGGGTGATTATCGGGTGATTTTAGCTTTCACTGTTGATGAGAAGGTAAAAAAGCAAGTTGAGGTTCCAGTCAAAGTAGATTTTAATTTTACCTTGAGAAAGAAACTAGGGGATCTTTTGGGAGAAGAGATGGTGAAATTAATGCGAACGAGTACTTAGATAGATGAAAAATGATTAGAGAGAGGTGATAAATAGTGCGGATGCTATTGTTTTTTGGAGGGAGATGCTTTATAATAACTATAGTTGTTTTTTTATTATTTTTGATTGAAAGATGTATCAGGAAGTTCAGGAGTTTCAGAAAAATGAGGTTAAAAAAAAGTTGTCTGAAATAAGATCGGGCGATACTGTTAAGGTACATCAAAGAGTTAAAGAGAAAGGCAAAGAGCGGGTTCAGGTTTTCGAGGGACTGGTAATTGCAGTGAAGGGTAGTGGTCCCTTAGCGAGGCGCATTACAGTGCGCCAGGTTACCAGTGGAGTTGGAGTTGAGAGAATTTTCCCGCTCAATTCCTCAATAATTAAGAAGGTAGAAGTTGTAAAGCGTTCAAGAGTGCGCCGGGCAAAATTGTATTATATGCGCAAGCGCGCTGGTCGGTCGGCACGCTTGGATGAAAGGGAAGGAAAGTTGCCTGAAGCAATGGTGGAAGAAGAAAAGTCAAAAGTCAAAAGTCAAAAGGCAAAAGTGAAAGCAAAAGGTAAAAAGGAGACTAAGAAAGAAGTTGATGAAAAAGACAAGGAAGTAGATAAGAAGCAAGAAAAGCTTAAAGTAGAAAAGAAAGATAAAACTAAAGTTGATACCAAAGAGGAAAAGGAACCTAAGAAAAAAGAGAAATAATGGTTATCTTGCCAAATTCTAATTTCGAAAAGACCCTCCGGAAAGAGGGTTTTAATTTGATTGCGGGAGTAGATGAGGCAGGGAGAGGATCTTGGGCAGGACCTGTTTATGCTGCAGCAGTGATTTTTGATTTTAAAAAGGAGATCAGGGGACTTGATGATGTGAGAGATTCAAAGTTACTTACCCCCAAGAAACGTAGAAAATTGTTTAAACTAATTCAAGTCAAGGCAAAGGCAGTCGGAGTCGGTTCAGTTAGTCATAAGGAAATTGATCAGGTTGGGATTAAGGAAGCAACCTTGAGAGCAATGAGATTGGCAGTTAAAAATCTAGAGATCAACCCAGAATATTTACTGGTTGATGCATTTAAAGTAGAAAAAATCACTCTGCCGCAAAAAAGTATTATCAAGGGAGATGAGAGAGTTTTTTCAATCTCAGCGGCTTCAATTGTCGCAAAGGTTTCTAGAGATCAGGAGATGGAGAAGTTACACCAAGAGCACCCTATCTATGGCTTTGCCCAACATAAGGGGTATGGAGTGAGATATCACCGAGAAGTACTTGAAGAGATCGGGCCCTGCGAGATTCACAGGAAGTCATATCGGCCAATCCGCAAATTAATAGAGGATGATTAATTGTAAAATAAAGAAGGGACTAACATGTACAATAAACGCTCAATTGGTAAAAAAGCAGAGTCGCTTGCGGCTTTGTTTTTAAAACAGAAAGGATTTGAGATGGTTGAGCGGAACTACCACGCGCGGGTGGGAGAGATTGATATTATTGCTAAAGATAAAAAAGGTATTTGGCACTTTGTGGAGGTGAAGTCTCGAAAAGTAAGCTCGCTATATGGTAGACCCGAGGAAGCGGCTGACCAGGTTAAGCAAGAGAAGATTGAACAAGCGGTGGAGATTTATCTTGAAGAGCACAGCCTAGAAAATGTAGCAATTAGCTTGGACCTGATAGTTATTGAGTTTAATCAGAGCTATAAAGTGGTGAGGATTGAGTTATTGGAAAATATCCTTGAGTAATAGAAAAGACACCTCTTGCAAGGTGTCTAGATAGGAAGCGAGGAGCTTTTGCTACTTGGCCAGTGCTAGCGGAAAAGAGAATCACTGACGCCGCAGGGGAAGAGTATGAACAAGCAGATGCAGCAGAGAATGACGCTGATGACCCCGATGACAATGCATTTACTTCCAAACCTCTCTACTTCAGACCCCAGCTTTCGAACATAGATGATACCCACGATAATTCCCAGGGGAGAGACAAGAAAGGAGAGAACATACCAAAGGAGCTTTGGTTTTAGGGGCTTATTGCCACGTGTCATGGCTTTTCCTCCATATTTTTCAGGAGCGTTAAGTTATTCCTTGACTACTTTTCCGAAGGGCTTATGATACCACAATTTTGAATAAGAAAAAAGGCGCGAAAAGCGCCTTTAGTGGAAACGGTTTGTGATTTAATCGAGGAGATAAGGAGCAAACCAGCAGAGCCCATAGCAAATGGCCCCAACAATCATGGAGACGAGACAATTCCTGCCAAAAACTTTTACTAGGGGTTCCGGTTTTTGCATGTAGATAATACCAAGACTGATCCCCAGTGGAGGGATAACGAAAGAAAGGATATACCACAAAGGCCTTGGTTCAAGGGACTTGTTGCCATTTGACATGGCTTTCCCTCCATGTTTTTCAAGAGCGTTGAGTTATTCCGTGACTACTTTTCCGAAGGGTTTATGATACCACAATTTTGAATAAGAAAAAAGCGTAGGGTATCTTCTGGGGCCTATTGAGGCTTTTGGGGATGATTGACTACCTCTTCCTCCTTTTGCTATAATACCCTTGATAAGGCTACTGGTTTATGACTAGTAGCCACAATTTGTCTTTAGGCCTATTTTTATTAACATATCTTAAGAAAGGATAATTAACCATGCCAGAACCAGAAGAAGAATCAATTGCCCAGGCAATCGAGCAGATCTGCCGAGAGCGGGGAATTAATAAGGACACAGTTGTTTCCACAATCGAGGCTGCGCTTGCTGCTGCCTTCAAGAAAGATTTTGGTAACCCTAATCAATTGATTAAAGTTAAGTTTGATCTCAAAAAAGGCACTACTAGAATTTATCAAGTTAAGGAAATTACCGAAGAAGAAGAAATCAAAACTCCGGAACGTCAAATTACCTTGAAGGAAGCCAAGAAGCAAAGTAAGAAGAAGAATCTCAAAGTTGGAGACACAATTGAGAAGCGCTTAGAGACTCCAGCGGGGTATGGTCGCATTGCAGCTCAGACTGCAAAGCAGGTGATCATTCAACGGGTCCGCGAAGCCGAGCGTGAGGTTATCTTTGATGAATATAAAAAGCAAGAGGGTGAATTAATCAATGGCGTTGTTCAAAGAATTGAAGGCGATCAGGTTTTAGTCGATCTAGGTAAGGCAACAGGAGTAATTTTCCGAGAAGGCCAAATGCCGACAGAAACCTACAGGCCAGGCCAGCGTTTACGCATGTTTGTTGAGCGGGTAGAAGAATCTTCAAAGGGACCTCAAGTTGTCGTTTCTCGTACTAACTCCAAGGTTGTCCAGCAACTCTTTGAGCTGGAGATCCCTGAAATCAGCACGGGTACTGTAGAAATTAAATCAATCGCCCGGGAAGCCGGGACACGCTCCAAGGTAGCAGTTCATTCTAAAGAGGAGGGTGTAGATCCGATTGGTTCTTGTGTTGGGCAGAGAGGAGCACGAGTTCAAGCAATCATTGGTGAATTAGGTGGGGAAAAACTAGACATTGTACTTTGGGACAAAGATCCTAAAGCCTTTATTACTAATGCCCTCTCCCCAGCAAAAATTCTAGAGGTCAAAGTTGATGAGAAAAATAAGGAAGCAGTGGTTAATGTTCCAACTGACCAACTTTCTTTGGCAATTGGAAAGGCAGGTCAGAATGTACGTCTTGCTTCCAAATTAACTGGTTATAAATTAGACATTGAGGAAGCTAAAGGTGAGGTAACTGAGGAAGAAACTAAAGATAAAAAGGGTAAAAAAGAAAAAGGGGAGAAAACCAAGAAGAAGGAAAGTAAGAAAAAGAAAGTGACTAAAAAAGAGAAGGTAAAGGTAGATGAAGATAAAAAGTCTAAGTCTAAAACTGCTAAGAAGAAAACTTCCGCCGAGAAAATTGCTAGAAAGAAGGTAGATAAGAGTGAAAAGTTCAAACCTATCAAGAAAGAGAGTGGCTCTAAAAAGGAGAGTAAGACCAAAGAAATTAAGAAATAGATTTAATTTAAAATGGACGAGATTAGTTATTTCGACAAGTTTAGCGGGCAAGCAAAGGATGTTTTGATTCGTGCCCAGAGGGAAGCAGAAAGACGTGGGGCAAAGAGAATTCGCACAGAACATCTGCTTTTAGCACTCCTAGAGCATCCTCAGAGCGTCAGTGCGAACATTCTGGGGAGTTTTGGTGTCTCTCCGGGCAGGATTAAACTAACTTCTGCCTTTGAGAGTACCAAAAAAGAGGACAAACAAAAAGGTAAGCCTGGTTTAAGTGAGAAAACACAAGAGGCCTTAACAAATGCTCTCAATTTTGCTACTCAGTTTCAGCATGATATGGTCGGCACCGAACACTTACTCCTGGGTCTGATTGCCAATCGAAATAATAATGCTTGCAGGATTTTAAGGGAACTTAAAGTTAGTCCGCGTGTTGTTGAGAGACAAGTGATGGCACTCTTTGAACGGGTGCGAATTAATATGTCAGGGGTATCTCAGCTGGGCGACTTTGTAAAACGTATCTTGGGAGAAACGTCTCCGGTTGGGCAAGGAATGCCCCAGCGAAAAAAGAAGGGAACCCCGGCTTTAAATTACTTCTGTACTGACTTAACTAAAAAAGCAAAAGAGAACAAACTTGATCCAGTAATTGGGCGAGACAGAGAGATTGAACGGTTGGTTAGTATCTTAAACCGCCGCACTAAAAATAATCCAGTTCTGATTGGAGAGGCGGGAGTAGGAAAAACTGCAATTGTGGAAGGATTAGCACAAAGAATTATTAAAGGGCTTGTTCCAGATTCACTTGCTAATAAACGAATTTTAACTCTTGATTTAGCTTTGGTAGTTGCAGGATCCAAGTACCGTGGTGAGTTTGAGGAGCGGATCAAGCAAGTTTTAGGTGAAATTAAAAAGGCTGGGAATATTATTCTCTTTATTGATGAGCTACACTCTGTAGTTGGTGCTGGTTCAGCAGAGGGCGCAATGGATGCTGCAAATATTTTAAAACCAGCTTTGGCACGAGGAGAATTACACTGTATTGGTGCAACGACAATTGATGAATATCGTAAGCGTATTGAAAAAGATGCAGCTCTAGAAAGAAGGTTTCAGTCGGTGATGATTGAGGAGCCAACCATTGAAGAAACAATTAGGATCCTAAGAGGCCTGAAAAAGAATTACGAAAAACATCATGGTCTCAAGATCACTGATAATTCTATTGAAGCTGCCGCACGTTTAAGCAACCGTTACATTACTGACCGTTTTCTACCTGACAAAGCAGTAGATCTTCTTGACGAAGCGGCTTCTTATAAGCGGATTCAAGTTAGTGGTACTGCTTTGGATACTGTGAAGCTAGAAAAGGATTTTAGAAAAGCTGCTCAAAAAAAAGATAAGGCAATTAAAAAACAAAATTATGTCAGAGCTGCGGCACTGAAGGAAGAGGAATTAAAAATTAAAGAGGAGATTGAGAAATTAAAAATTGGTAAGAAGAAAAAAAGAACTAAAGGTAAAGTTCAGATTGGTGAAGAGGATATTGCAATTGTTGTTTCGCGAGCGATAGGAGTTCCGGTTACGCGCCTTTTGGCTTCAGAAAAGAAACAGCTTTTGGGACTTGAGAAAGCGCTGGAAAAGAGAATTATTGGACAGAAGGAAGCAATTAAAGAAATTGCCGCTTCGATCAGACGTTCCAGGAGCGGTATTTCTGATCCCAATCGTCCGATCGGTTCTTTTATTTTCTTAGGACCAACAGGAGTTGGAAAAACTGAACTGGCAAGAGTCCTGGCAGAGGAAGTGTTTGAGAGCAAGGAAGCTTTGATTAAGTTGGACATGAGTGAGTATTCTGAGAAACATACCAAGTCGCGTTTCTTGGGAGCGCCAGCAGGTTATGTGGGTTACGAAGAGGGAGGGCAGTTAACTGAGATGGTTCGGCGTAAACCTTATAGCGTGGTCCTTTTTGATGAAATTGAGAAAGCTGACCCGGATGTTGTAAATATTTTACTTCAGATTATGGAAGATGGTTATCTCAATGATGCTCAAGGTCGTCGAGTAGATTTTCGTAACACGATTATCATTATGACTTCTAATGTTGGACTTGAACTTTTGAATGAGCAAGCCGCGATCGGGTTTAAGGGTGGGGAGCGAAAAGAAATCGAGGAGGAGTTAGGTTATTCCTATAAAGAAATGAAGGAGCGCGTCTTGGATGAGCTTAAGGAGCAGTTCAAACCGGAGTTCCTAAACCGGATTGACAAGATTGTTGTTTTTAGAGCGTTAGACAAAAAGGTAGTTAAGAAGATTGTTGCTCTTCAATTGAAAGAGTTGAGAGATAGGTTAAAAGAACAGGGATTAAAGGTAAAGTTTGATAGTAAAGTTAAAGATTTTATTGCGAGAAAAGGTTTCAATCCGCAGTTTGGTGCACGGCCAATCAGAAGAGCAGTTCAGAACGAGATTGAGGATAGATTATCAGGAGAGCTTTTGAGGGGAAAATTAAAAGCAGGGAAAGAGATTAAAGTGACAATTGTTAAAGATAAAGTGAAGTTTGGGAATTAAAAAGCTCCCTTCGAGAGGGAGCTTGGCTGTCTTGCCGATAACAAGCTTCAGCTAGAGGGTAGCCGGAGAGGACTCTTCTGTGGCTGTAGCCCAAATAAGCGTGATGATGAAAGGGACGATCCACCCTAGAACTAGTCCTCCCAAACTAAGAAGGATTGCCAGAAGAGGACTTTCTCCGATCCCGGCGTAGGTAGCGAGAACGAGAAAAAAGAGAACTATCAGAATTGCCTCACACCCAAGCGCGTGATAGAACTTTACGTTCTCCGGGGGAAAGAGTGGAGTAGAGGGTTGCTGGTTACGTGAGCTTGCTTCGCTGTTAAAGAGCCGCTTTATGAAAATGATGTTACTTAAGGCACCGATCACTAGCGTAGATCCTATTAAGAGCAACTCTATGCTGAAATTCATTTCCGTTCCTCCTTGAGGTAGAATTTGTTTTTGTTATTTAGGTTTTAAACTAGCATAATTAATCAACCTTGTCAACAAAGAAAACAAAATTCATTTGCTCCGTTTGTGGTGAAGAATATCCAAAGTGGTCAGGGAAGTGTGAGCAGTGTGGCGGTTGGAATACTTTGAAAGAGCAAGAAGTAGCGACAGAAAAAACCGCGAAGGTTGGTTTTAAACGTGAGCAGTTTAACTTGGAGAAGAGTTTACCACGTTTATTAAGAGACATCCCTGCTTTGAAAGTGGAAAGAATTCCTACGGGTAGTAAAGAACTAGATAGAGTGCTAAGTGGAGGGCTGGTTCCAGGATCTTTGAGTTTAATCAGCGGCGATCCCGGGGTGGGGAAATCAACATTGGCCTTACAAGTAGCTGCGAAAGTTAGTAAAGAGAGACCAGTTCTTTATGTTTCAGGAGAAGAATCACTCAATCAAATCAAATTGCGAGCAGAACGTTTAAAGGTTGACCCTGCTAAACTTCATCTCTTTGCTGAGACAGGATTAGATAATGTTCTCAAGCAAATCAGAGAAATCAAACCACATTTAATTATTGTGGATTCTATCCAAACCCTCTATTCCGATAGTTTTACCGGAACTGCAGGGAGCATCTCGCAGGTAAGTAACTGTGCAAATATTCTACTAGATTTAGCAAAAGCAACAAACATCCCCGTAATTTTGACTGGCCATGTTACCAAAGAGGGTTCCGTCGCTGGTCCGATGGTTCTAGAGCATATCGTAGATACCCTGTTGTTTTTGGAAGGTGAAAAGTATCACGATCTAAGAATTGTACGGGTGATCAAGAATCGTTTTGGCTCAACTTTGGAAGTGGGAGTGTTTAAGATGGAAGAGAAAGGACTTTTAGAAGTAGATAATCCCTCAGGGTTATTTTTAGAAGAGCGCCTCACTGGTTCTCCCGGCTCAGTAATTTTTGCAATGGTTGATGGAAATCGACCTTTCTTGGTAGAAATTCAAGCACTGGTTAATAAAACAGTTCTTGCTTATCCCAGAAGAACTGCAAGTGGAATCAATTTTAACCGCTTGCAAGTTTTAATTGCAGTGTTACAAAAATGCTGTAACCTCAAACTCCATAATGCGGATGTCTATCTAAATGTTGTGGGAGGATTTCAAATTAAAGAACCAGCAAGTGACCTAGCGGTCTGTTTAGCAATTGCTTCTTCACTCTTAGCCAAACCCTTTCCCTCTGATACTGCCGCGATTGGAGAGGTGGGCTTACTCGGTGACTTGCGCTCAGTTAATCAACTGGAAAAGCGCATTGAAGAGGTAAAGCGTCTAGGTTTTAAGAAATGTCTTGTTGGAGGTGAAAAAATTTCTAACATTTCAGGAATTGAGATAAAAAAGGTAAAAAGCCTTCAAGAAGCCCTTAAAGTGATAGCAGGTACCTGCCGGCCGGGCAAATAGTAAATAGCAGATATTGGAGAGGAAATATCTCTCTGCTATCCGCTATCTACTATCTAATATCCTACGATGAACATCGAAATAAATCCCAACGAACTAATCCAAATCTTTGCTCTCTCAGTAATTGCCTTCGGCCTGGCAATGACTTTTACTCCACTCCTGTCCCATTTTCTCTACCGCTTTAAGGTTTGGAAGAAGGTAAAACGAGTAGGGATAGGAGGTAAAAAGGTTCCAGTTTTTTACAAACTCCATAAGAAAAAACATCGCCGTCATATTCCAACAATGGCGGGAGTCCTAATCTGGGGAGTGGTTCTGGTTGTAACTTTAATTTTAAACTTCACTCGTTCTCAAACTTACCTGCCCTTATTTGCTTTGGTGGCAGTAGGTGCTCTTGGTTTAGTTGACGATGCGATTAATGTTTGGGGAAAAACTAAGCTGCGAGGAATGAGAGCCTTCTTA
>Ga0209977_10000200_pt1 | contig 23150 bp, 23 predicted proteins | sample SumtaG_2_FD_183113 | JGI IMG/M metagenome (GOLD analysis project Ga0209977, IMG submission 183113) | Deep subsurface microbial communities from Indian Ocean to uncover new lineages of life (NeLLi) - Sumatra_00607 metaG (SPAdes) (version 2) | ecosystem: Environmental > Aquatic > Marine > Oceanic...
CCCTCCGAAGAGGATGATGAAATTGACCGTCTTCCCTAAAAAATCTATTAAACCTGAGGAGTGCTCCTCTTCTTCAGTAGACATGAAAATGAGGAAAGGCAGACACAGTAAAATGAGAAGGATCTTTTTTCTGCCCATCAGTGCAAAAGCCTCTTCTCGATACCTTCGGCCAACCGCTTGGTCTCTGACTCCAATTCCTTTTTCAGATTCTTCATCTGCTTCTCCAGCTGTTTTTTCGCCTCATCTACCTGATTCCGGGTTTCAGCGTTAATCTCTGCCCGCATCCGTTCTCTCTCTTTGAGTGCCCTGCGGTCATATTTCTCTTTTATTTTCTGTGCCTGATTTCTGGCTTCTTTCAGCTTTTCCTCAATCTCGTTGGTTTTCTGCTCATAGGTCTCCATCGCTTTTTCGAAAGTTTCTTGGCTTCCCTTGATCCGAGATTCTCGCTCCCGCATGACTCTCTGAAGAGGCTTGAAGAATACCTTACTCAGGACAAAAACAAGAATCCAGACGATTACAAAAACAACGAGCAGACTCGCATCAATTTCAAGCATTTCTGTTAAAAGAAGATAAAAGAATTAGGCGAAAATTTAACATTTTTACCTTAAAAAAGCAAGCAATAGCCCCATATTTTATTCAATTATTTTTTTTATTTCACCGACAAGAAAGAGAGAGCCAGCGGCCACCACACAACCATCAGGTCCGGCCCTGCGGACAGCCAGCTTCAAGGCTTTTCTAGGATCCGGCTCTTTGATAATCCTATCCTGATATCCAGGAGTTTTCGTTTCGATATCATCAGGTGAGGCCGCTTTGAAATACGGGAACCGGGTGAGGATGACTTTTTCTGCCTGAGGAAAGAGAATATCCGCGATTTTCTCGATCTCCTTATCCCGCATCACAGCAAAAAGAAAAATCAAGGGAGAGGGAAGACTGTCCTCGATATACTTTTTGAGAGCCAGAGCCCCTTCAACGTTATGGGCCCCATCAAGAATGACGAGCGGCTCTCGAGAAACCACCTCCAGGCGGCCCGCCCATCTGGTTTCCTCAATTCCTTCGATAATCTTATCCTTTTCCAGTCTTTTCCATCCTGTCGAAAGCTGCTCGCAAGCCGCGATGGCCACGGCCGCGTTTCTCCCCTGGTGTTCTCCCTGAAGGGAGGGTGAAAACACGTATCTTTCTTCGTCCGACCGATAGATAAAAGAGTATTCTGTTTTTGTCTTACGAACGGAAAAATTATCCTTCCTGTGGAAAACTCCATAGAAGGGAGCTTTGAGCTCTTCCGCTCTTTTCTTTATTGTCTGATAAGCTCCGGCCTCTTCAACTCCGCAGACCACGGGAACACCCGGTTTCACAATCCCGGCCTTTTCACGGGCGATCTGGTTCAGGCTTTCTCCTAAAAATTTCTGATGCTCTCCAGAGATCGTGGTGATAACCGACACGCACGGCTTCACCACGTTGGTGGCATCAAATCTTCCCCCCATGCCCACTTCCAACACAGCGATGTCTGCCTTCTGTTCCTCGAAATAAACCAACGCCAGGCAAGTGAGAAGCTCGAAATAGGTGGGAGGAGTCCGTAATTTCTTCGAGGCAATCAATTCCTCGATTCTGGCCTTGAGTACTGTCAGTATCCTGCAAAAGTCACGGGAGGGAATCAACCGATTCCCGATCCGGATCCTCTCTTCAGGCTTGACCAGATGGGGAGATGTGAAGAGACCGGGTCGCAAGTCATGGTGGATCAAAATCTGAGTGAGCATGGCACAGACGGAGCCTTTGCCGTTGGTGCCAGCGACCAATACAGAAGGGTATTTCTGGTGAGGATTTTTAAAGGAGGAAAGAATCGTCCTGACATTATCCAGACCGAACTTAATGCCTAAATTCTGGATCTTTTCAAGATATTTCAGGCATTGTTCGTATTTCATGCAGGACGGTTGAGGAAGAGGCGTAATGCTCTTATCAGATAAGAGCGCAGGTTTTTTCTATCAACCACACTATCGAGCATCCCATGCTGGAGAAGAAATTCCGATCGTTGGAAACCTTTGGGCAGTTTCTCTTTTATGGTTTGTTCGATGACTCGGGGGCCTGCAAACCCGATGAGTGCATTCGGCTCAGCGATATTGATGTCGCCCAGCATGGCAAAGCTTGCAGTCACACCGCCCGTCGTCGGGTCAACAAGTACAGAAATGTACGGGAGGCCAGCATCGTCCAGGAGGGCAACCGCAGAGCTGGTTTTCATAAGCTGCATCAAAGACAGCACGCCCTCCTGCATTCTTGCTCCCCCAGAGCAGGAAACAATGATCAAAGGCAAGCGTTCTTTAAGGGCGAGCTCCGCCGCTCTGGTGATTTTTTCGCCGACAACTGAACCCATGCTCCCTCCCATAAAATTAAAGTCCAGCGCGGCAATGACCACATCCAGCCCGCCCATTTTTCCCCGGGCATTCAACACAGCATCCTTGAGGGAAGTCTTCTTCCTGTTCTCTTCAAGCCTCTTGGAGTATTTCTTGTTGTCCACGAATTGAAGCGGATCTTCAGGAGAGATGTCCTGGTCTATGAGCGTATATTTCCCCTCATCGAAGAATATGCTCAGTCGTTCTGCGGCTGTTAGCCTGAAGTGAAAATTGCAGGCAGGACAGACGAAATTGTTACTCACAATATCCTGTTTATACAGAATCCTGCGGCAGTTATTGCATCGCGTCCATAAGTAATCCATGATTCTCTACTCAAAATTGAATAATCTTCTCTGAAAATTACTCTTTTTTATCTGAAGGAGGCTTTTTCCTAAGTCTCTGGGCCAGACCCTGTATCACGGACTCTGCTTCTGGAAGATCAGGAAGTTCTGGGATATCTTCTTCCACATCAGTTTCATCCTGGATGTAATTCATGACTTCACTCAACAATTTCTTCTTATCCAAAGGTTTCTCAAAATAACCCGAAGCGCCGAAGTTGCGCAACGCTTCATTCCTGTACTGATGCCCCTTATACACCCCGGTAACAATGATCACAGGAACATTTCCTTTGCTCTCTTTGACAATTTTTTGAGTCAGGTCGAAACCATGAAGCTTGGGCAGCATCGCCTCAAGGATCACCAGATCCGGTTTTTCAGACTGAAATTTTTCATAAGCCGTGACCCCATCTCTTGCTTTAATAATCTCAACGTTGTGATTTTCAAAGAGTTCAGACAGAGATTCCAGGCTCTTTATATCAAAATCCACAATCAGGATTTTTTTCTCAGACATAGTACAATCCGCAAGAATTCTAAAATAAACCAGGAGGATTGTCAATAAACGCATGGGAATGTCCCCATAAGAACACCTTTTATCGATTTTTTCTGAGGACAGCAAGACTCAATGACTGTGAATCGGATATGACTCTGTTATTGAAGAAGCCAGTGATTAATGCCCGTGAATTAAACGACTGGAAGCACCTGGGGAACGTCCTCATTCATCATGAAGATGAAACCATGAAAAAAAAGGAGGAGAACTGACCTGTTCTCCTCCCTTAGATGGAAAAAATTATCTAACATGGATTATCTTTTCTTCAGGTATACATTGCCGCTGAAGGTGCTCAGCTTAACCACGGCTCCACCTCTATTCACTACCCCGGAAATCTTTCGCTTGCTGATCTCGCCAGAGACTTTCACTTCAAAATCGCTATGGATACTTCCACTGAAGGTTTTCGCCTCTAATTCGAACCCGGAATCGGAAGGAATGATCATCTCGATCTTGCCGCTGTGCGAGGAGAGTGTGTATCTCCCATCGCTACTTATTTGTCCTTCATAGACGATTGAGCCGCTGACCGCGCTGGCTTCAACCTTATCGGCCGAAGACACATCTCTCAATTCTATTTCTCCTGAAACCACCGCGGCCTTGATCGAACCCTTGATTCCTCTGGCATTTATTTTTCCGGATACGGCATTCAGGTAAGCGTCTCCTGTCACATCCTGAACAACGATGTTTCCACTCACACCATCAATATCCACGCCTTTAAGGGCTTTTTTGATGGTCACATTCCCGCTCACCAGTTTGACTTTCACCACTCCTCCGATCTCTTCGAGGTCAACATTCCCGCTCACCGAAGTGATCTTGGCGGACGCTTTTGAGGGTATCGTCAGGTTATAATTGACAGACACATTGATCGAATCTTGTTTCCACTCTTTTTTGCTCTCTGGATACTCAGTCTCGATCTTCAGGATATTCCCTTCTTTTTTGACCACGATCTTGACCTTGGCTGCATTCTCCTTTGCTTTTTCGAGAGTAGAAGCTTTGGATACCTTAAGGGCATCGATTTTGACTTCACCCCTATCCCAGGTCTTCACATCGATCTGGCCTGAAATATTGACCAATACGACCTCGCCCTCTTTCGCTAAACTGACTGTCTTCGCAAACTTTTCTTCGTGCTTCTCCTTATCCTTCACCGCTCCTTCCGTCAGATTCAATCCGACGAGGAGGAACAGTCCGACCAGAACCGTTAACCATTTGGCACTTTTAAAGAATTTCATATGAGACCTCCTTTTTACTTTGGTTTATATGACCTTCCTGGGCTCCTTTTTTGGAGAAGACGGTCTCCCTATCTCCATCATCTCCCCGAGGAAACCCACTTTATCCCTGTAGGCCGCCAGTAAGAAATTCCTGGCATCTATGTTCTCCGGCTCCTGAAGGACTGTCTGCCGGCAGGCGATTATGGAAGAATCAATGATCTTGAGGTTCTTCTTGAAGACCTCTGCAATCTTTGGAGTCATAATCCCTTCTTGAGCCGAAACCGCTTCCCACAGCGCTTCAATCGCTTTTTTATAGTGCTTCTCAGCTTCATCCAGCTTCGCGAGGGTGTAACTCATCGGGTCTTTCTTGCCCAGAATATTGATCCCGGCCCCATATCGAAGCCCGATCGTCGCTGCTCCGGCCACAAAAACAAGGAGAAGGGCCGCACTGAAAGCATATTTCAGCTTGGGAGGAACGAACAGAAGTCCGAACCATTTTCTTTTTTGAGGATGCAGAGTCAAAACTCTTTGTTCCTCCGGCGTCAATCTTTCTCTAATCTTGAGCCAGGTTTGTTGAGATGGACTCAACTCTTTCAATTCTCCGGTATTTTGAACGATTTTTCGGAAATCTTCTAAAGTCTTCCTGCAGTTCGAGCATCCATCGAGATGCTTTTCAACACGGATGCTTTGGCGCCCCTTTAGATCGTTATCGATATAATCGGAAATTAATCTCTTTGCTTTTGAGCATCTCATCCTCATATCTCCTCAGATCGCTTTCCTCTTTTCAAGATGATCGCGCATTTTCATCCGCGCTTTAAAGAGCTGGGATTTGGATGTGCCGACCGAACACCCCAGCATCGGAGCGATCTCTTCATGCTTGAAGCCCTGGACATCATGAAGCAGAAAAATAGTCTTCATCTTTCTTGGAAGGCTGTGTATGGCTTCATCCAGCGACATTTTCATCAGTCTGTCATGGGATCTGTCGGCATCGCCAGCGATTTTTTCGTAGACTCCATTCAAGGGAATCGTCCTTTGAACCTGGCTTTTGATTCCGCGCAAATAGCCAAAACAGGTGTTCACAGCAATCCTGTACATCCAGCTGATAAAAGTGTCTGTCCTGCGGAGTGTCCGGAGATTGGAAAAAATCCGGAGAAAAACATCCTGGAGCAGGTCTTCCGCAACTTCTCTGTTGGCAGTGTAGCGATAGATCAGGTTGAACAGAGGACGACTGAATCGTTCGTAAATGGACTCCATAGCCTTTTCGTCCCCTTCGCGGCTGCGGTTGATCAGCTCTTCAAGGAGAGAGGCATCCTGGAGGTTTTTCCCCTCAGTCTGCTTATTATTACCGTGAGCCATTGTGAAACCTGCGATTGCAGGACTCATTTTAGCAAATTGTAGGGCATTTCTACCAATCCTACAATCCATGACTCCGATCGCTGCGGCGTATGACATGTGGTTTTTTCTCCTCAGTGCATATAGATGAAACAGGGCCACAAAAGGTTGCCCGTGTTAAAAAATTAATTCCCCATCGCCAAAGGAGTTCCTGATGCATCTGAATGATTTAACAGTTGACGTGGACAGCAAATCTGTTTCAATATCTAAAAATATTTTTCTCTCAATCTCAAAGCCACATTCACGAGGCTTATAAGGACGGGAACTTCAATAAGGGGACCGATCACGGTCGCAAATGCAATCCCCGAATGGATCCCGAACACAGCCACTGCCACTGCGATGGCCAGCTCAAAATTATTGCTGGCAGCAGTGAATGAGAGTGCAGTCGTGACGGGATAGCCTGCCCCTGCTTTTCTCCCGAGATAAAACGACACGAAAAACATCAGGACAAAATAGATTACTAGGGGAATAGCGATCCGAACAACGTCAAAAGGGATTTTGACTATATACTCGCCCTTTATGGAAAACATGATAAAGATTGTGAACAGCAGGGCAATCAGGGTTACAGGACTTATCCTCGGAATAAATTTTTTCTCATACCAGGAACGATCTTTAATCTTAATCAGGCTGAAGCGTGTTATCATGCCAGCCAGGAACGGAATCCCCAGGTAGATAAACACACTTTTGGCTATCTGCCCCATCGTAACATCAACAACTGTCCCTTTGAGTCCTAACCATGCTGGAATCTTAGTGATAAAAATGTACGCAAAGATTGAATATAAAAAGACCTGAAAAATGGAGTTGAACGCCACTAATCCGGCCGCATATTCAGTGTCTCCCTTGGCCAGGTCATTCCAGACAATGACCATGGCTATACAGCGCGCCAATCCGATCATAATGAGGCCGTACATGTATTCGGGCCGGTCACGCAGGAAGAGTATGGCGAGCACAAACATCAATATGGGACCAATCACCCAGTTCAGTATTAGAGAAAGAGAAAGAACTTTGATGTTGCGAAAAACATCTCCGAGTTCTTCGTACTTCACCTTTGCGAGAGGAGGGTACATCATCAGAATCAGCCCGATGGCAATCGGAATGTTTGTGGTATCCACCTGAAATTTATTGATAAAATCGACGATGCCCGGGACCAAAAAACCTGTGAAAACCCCAACAGCCATGGTTAAAAATATCCAGAGAGTGAGATACCTATTCAAAACAGATAGCTTAGCTGCAACCTTATCAGTCATTTTGACTCTCCCTTTTCATCCTTCCTCCTGTTTTGTGTATTTTCTCCATCGAACATGGATTTCAATAAAAAAAATGGTTAACGAGAGTTATGTGTTGAGGCTCGATAAACCTTGGATTATGTTTTGATCTTTTTCCCTGCCTGGCCTTATTTCATTTTCGGGTTGAATATCTTGACCGACTCGTCATTCAGAAGGACGATGATGGAATACACGCCCAGGGCTGTTCCTAACGGAAACCAGATCAGGTTAAAGAAAGAGACAACCAGAGCCAGGATCCGTCCCCACTCTTTCCTCTTTATCAGGCCGACACCCGCGATGATCTCGGGTATCGAAATGAAAGCGATGATCCCGCCTCCCCAGGCACCGACGATTCTGAGGATCTGGGCGGCCTCCCAGTCCACATCCGGAAGAAAGGCAATCCCGAAGAACAACCAGAAAATCAAGAAGCCAATAAGAACACCTAAAGCTCCTGAAACAATCCATAAAACGGAAATGACACTAATATGCTTGTTCATTTTTTCTTCTCCTTCTTTCTCAGTATTTCATCGATCTTACCTTCCATGTCCTGGTGATGAGTTCCTTTCCAGAAAATCCGGCCGCAGGAAGGGCAGATGGCAAACGCATTCGCCTGTTCGAAAACAAAAGGCGTGACAAGATTCTTGGCTCGGCTCTTCGGCAAATCCTTGAGTTTTGCGTTACATTCGATGCAGCGGGAATAGGGCTGGATATCTTGCCAGAGCTCATACTCGTCTAAAACCTGTTCGACCTGCTCATTCCAGTCTTCGCTTCCGATGAAAAGTGTTTGGATGTCACGAGACCTCTCGATTAAGCCGTTGTCCCTGGTCAACAGGATTCTTCCCTCTTTATGCGCCAGGGCAAGGAGTTCGGGATCTTCGATCTTGCTAAAGAAGACTGCATCAAACCCGAGTATTTTCAGCCACTTGGCCAATTTACCGAGCATACAGTCGACGATGAATTTCATGGGAGAATCCCCATCTGGATAATAGAAGATTGCTCAAAACTAATCAACTCAGAAACCAATAAAATCCTCGAAACAATTGAAAAATGGATTGGACGTGTTATTGCGAGCGAATCGCGGCAATCTCTTAAAAAATTCTGATGCGGACTATCACTCATAAAGAAATTGCAGAAAGCGCTACACCATAACAAAGAGGAGAGCATAAAGAAATGATGTGTTACAATCCGAGGAACTGAACGCTCAACCCTGAGATAAAGATCATAGCTCCGGCCAGAGCATGGACGTATCTCTCAAGCTTCCCGAATCGAATGAAACTCACTCCCCAGGATGAGGCTGCAATGATGGTGAGCATGGTGAATATTGTGGTCAGACCGAAGACAGATGCGACCAAAACGACTCCGGGAATATTGTGTTTCACAGCCGGATACATGACCAACGGAATAAGCGGCTCGCAGGGGCCGAACACAAAAATAGTGAACAATATCCAGGGCGTCAGGCTGGCTTCTTTCTTTTTGGTGTGGACATGGACGTGTTCTGCTTCATGGCTATGGGAATGCTCATGCTCCTCTCCGTCGCCATGGAGATGAAGATGCTTATGCGGTTTGTTTCTTATTGCCCTGTGCACACCCCAGATAAAATAGGCAAAACCGAATCCGATAAGAAGCCAGGCAGCGATTCCACCTCGAAAGGATTCCGCTCCTTCTAAACGAGTGACAGCGATCCCGAGGGCAATCCCGATAAAGCCCAGCACCACGGAACTCAGCACATGTCCCAAGCCACAGAAGAATGAGATGATCAGGGTTTTGGAAAGGGACCATTTGCGGGCCCGTCCGATCACGATGAAAGGTAGGTAGTGGTCGGGCCCGAGTACTGTGTGGACAAAACCGAGGGTGGCCGCTGTACCGGCTATGACTAATATTTCGCTGCTCATGTTTCTCTCTCTTTTAAATAAATGGTGGACGGTAGGGGATTTGAACCCCCGACCTCGGCGTTGCGAACGCCGCGCTCTCCCAGCTGAGCTAACCGCCCACGTTAAATATCAACTGCGAATGGAATTAAAAAATTTAACACTTTTTGGGAATTTTTTCTACTTATTTGAGGAAGAGGTGAATCATGTAGACACTATACTTAATTCCTGTTCCAATTGTGTTCTTGACGAATTAAGGTTAGTGTCCCCTTATTATTAAATCAATTGAAAGAGATTTCTTCCTCTGAATCAGCCAAATGAAGGTACTTTTTCCCTTCCTTGTAAGGGTCTAAAGAGTTCTCTATCTTTATGTTTTCCTTTCTTTCTACTAGATCTATGAATTCTTTTTTTTCTTCGGGTGAAACGACTTCAACCTTGGGATTGAATATATCGTTTTCGTTCTGCTCTCTCACTATCGCAATTCTCCCATCACTCAACCTGACAATAGTTTTGACTGGCCAAACCCCGATTATCCTGAAAAACTCATGCAAAAGTTTGGGATCAAACGATTTTCCTTCGCCCTTCATCATTATTTCATAAATCTTATGAGGCGGATAACTCCTCTTATAAGGCCTTCTCTGTGCAAGAGCATCATAAACGTCACATTGGGAGATGAGGAGGGAGACAGGATGGGGTTTTCGAGGGAAAGGCAGCTTGGGATAACCCTTAAGATCATATCTGAGATGGTGCTCGAAAGCCACAACTGCAGGCAATGGCCCCAAGGCATCTGCGTATTTAAGGAGAATCTCTGCTCCCAAATCTGTATGATGTTCCATAATGGAAAATTCTTTTACCTTTAATTTACGTTTTTTCTGGAGTAATCCCCGGGAAATATGGAGCTTCCCGATATCATGGAATAAAGCCGCTATCCCTAAATCCAAAACTTCATCCTTGGAAAAACCAATTTTGGAAGAAATATACATTGATAACACGGTAACGTTCAAAAGATGAATAAAAGTCGTAAGGTCTTTCCTTTTGACATCGGTTAAGTCTAAAAACTCTTGATACATCCCCAACAAATTTTCCAAGAAGTTGACAACGTTGAACCGCAACTCTAAACTATCAAGCTTTTCCTCATTGAGCAGTGTTTCCGTATATTTATCAACGATTTTTAAAGAATTTTCGTACTTATCTAGAAAATTCTTTGTTTTTGCTCTCAATTCTGGAGAAAGGGCCTCCATTTCCGTAACTCTAATTTTCCCTGCTCTAATATTTTTTACCCCCATGAGAAGGAGGGATTCCTCGACATCTCGCCCTCTCTCTCTCTGTGGAGCTGTCAGAAAAGAAATAAAATTAATCAATTCCTCTCGCTTAAAGTCACGGGAGAAAACAATCCTCTCAATTTGATTCTCCTGCAAGTACGTAATGAGCGGCCTTAATTTCTGGCTAAGGTCAAAAAATATGTCGTGCTCAACGGATAATTCTCCTTCAACAATACCTATGATCAGTTCTGTTCTTTGTTTCAGCATATCTTGCAGGCTTTTGTATGCTTTATCGATAAAATCTTCAAACTTTGGATGCTCTATCGTATAAATCTTTGCTGCCTGGATGGCTGACATCAAATTGGATAAAGAATCTTTAAGATTTTCTTGCATCCCACTCATTTAAGACCTTTACGGTCTCTCCTCTAAGTTTTTTATTCCAGAAAGACTTCCATTCGCTGAGAGCTGTTAATTTATCTCTTGCATTTATTAATTCCATTTCCTTTGTAATTCTTATATTCTCCAGGAGAAGCCTATTTCTTATGCCAACTGGAGAAAGAATAGAAAAAAGCTCTTCAATCACTCTTTTTTTTGCACTCTCACTTTTCATCAAGATCTGGAGTGCCCTTTTCTTTAAAGAAATTCCACTCTTTTTCAGAATATCGAAGAGGAAATCTTCATCCTGTATGGATAAATTCTTAATGGATTCTAATGCTTTTATTTTTATCTGCTCGTTGCCAAAAGAATAAATACATTTCAAGGACTCTAACGATGCCGGCGAATCAACTTTTCCCAAATTCTTTGTGATCTCTTCAAGGAAATTAATATCAGATGATCTCTTCATCAGGTTCTTTTTAAACAGGTAGAAACTTTCAGAATATATCTGGAAAAATAATTGTAAGATAACTGGACCCACTTTATTTTCTTTGAACATTTTATCGAGATAAGCCTTAATGCCCAAGAAAGTTCCACTCAAGTATTTTTTGAGTTCATCAAAATCTGAAGGAAGACCTTCCTGGAAAACGTGGTAATCCGCGATAAAGTATAAAATTTGCTTATTCACTTTCATAAAAATGGGATCATAAGATAAGTCACTTCTTTGTCTATCTAAAACTGTGACAAGACTTTTTACAAATTCCAAATCTCTCTGGTTGACTATGCTCTCCCATTCATTCAAGATATCTTCTAAAATGTGAATTGCCCGTTCAGTCTCTTTTTCTTTACGCAGTAAATAAAGAAGCATAAATCGGTAATTTTCTTGGAGTAAATTGTGGTCAAATGTCAACTCTCCCTCATAGGAAATATCACTCAGGATCGAGGAGAGAGTATTTTGGTAAGTTTTTGAAATCACATCACCTGAAGAACCAGTCAACAATTCTCTGATCTTATTTCTTATTCGAGGGGAACGGCTCAGAGCACTTTGCTCCTGGGATATCTTATCGAAGGAATCGGCAATACTTTCTTGATCTCTTTTGGCTGTAAGATGGGAAAATATTTGAAAGCTCAAAGGATTAAAACTATCATCGGTTGAAATCTCTTCCCACAGCACGGAGGCGAAATCATCATTATTTAAGTCTTTGAACAGCGTCCTTGTGTCGTCGGATTCCATCTTTTGGGTAACATTTCTGTTTTTCATTATTGACTTAAGTAAATCTTTGGAACACTTGCGAAATTTATCTTCCTCCCGACTTTTAAGATTAGTGAAAAGCTTATTAATGTTGACCTTGAGCTCATCATTTTCGACCAGATCTTCGGTATCCAAATCTCGTAAAAAGCTTTCAAAATTGTCCGCAAATTTTAGGAGCTTATGTGAATTTTCCTGTTCAACCGCATCCTGTAACAAATAGGGCCAGATGTTCTCAACTTCGTCTCCCTCACCCGTCAGGAGCTGAGAGTAGTCCAGCTCTTCTACAGTCATATGAGAAATCTTTTCTTCCTTTAAAATAGAATTGAGTCCCCCCTCTTTGAGAATAATTTCAGGGGGAAGATAGACCTTGGTGAGAAAAGCTAACAACTCTTCAATGGTTATTCCCTTTCGGATTTCCATGCTATGTATTTTACGAAAATGAAAGATTTGGGCGAGCTCCACAAATATTTTGTCCTTCTCAAAATATTTATCTTCTGCCATAAGGGATTCAGCAGTAAAGCTAATTTTTAATGTGGGGACTAAATCTAAAAGAATATCAATTTTTTTCTTAACATCCCTGACAGATCTAATCAGCGAAGGATGCTCTTTAAAGTAGAGCGAGGCATTTTTTAGGGCCCTGTTTAAGCTCTTAAAGAAATCTTTTAACGCTATTTCTTTATTCATGTCCGATTTCAAATGAGAAAATGAAATGATTTGGACAGTATTTCCCGTCGAACTTCAAACGTTCACAGATCTTGTCGATCATATTCCTAAGCCTGATGCCTGAATACAGACTTGTTCTCTCACATGGAACAAAATAAGAATAGAGGACAATTCCAAGAGTTGTGCTGGACAATTTGATACCCCGTTTTCCTTAGCGACGATATTATATGCTATTATTTACAGTAATATCAAGTAAAAATTTCAATAAATTTTGACTTTTATTCAAAGCCTTAAACATAATTTTTCAGTAATTTTTTTTCATTAAAAAGAGGCTTTAATGATTCATATGATTTTCTGAGTTTTATTCAAGAGAGGAGATATTTGCGATGCATTCATCTTTTATGCTTGCCGTTCAGTTTATTTTTGCTCATTTGTGGCATTAGATTTATTATTGGCTAACAATCTCCGCTCCAGTGCAATTATCCTCTCCAAGGTTTCTGGTCGGTTGTGCTCCTTTTTCTCTCCAAAAGGCTCGAATTGAACTCCAATCTGATATCTATAATTCATTGAAGGATTTAACGATGTCCATTTTATCCGCCCCTTGAGATTCAAGTATGTTCTTTCTCCGGGAATGTATATTTGTACAGAAATTTTTTTAATGAGGGTTGAGAGAAGTCTCCGGCACAGAAACCGAATTCCACCGCGGCTGAGATCGACAACAGGACAGAATTCTTCAGAATATATTCTTTTATAGAATAAGAAGTGCCTCTGAATGAAATTGACTGTTGCTCCTGGGATTTTAAGGCGTCTGAATCTCTTTCTTTCTATCCCTTCATATTCCATTCAAGTCTCGTTCATGTCTATTTGAAAATTGCTCTTTCTCAAATTGTCATTCTGCCCATGCTTTTTGGCAATCATCAAGAAATCTGACTGGGCGACAGTAAAACTCATCTGAATATATGCAGAATAAGAATATGCTTTTTAACTAGTATACAACTTTTCTCTTTTCTGACCTTTTTTGAAATCCCCTCTTGAACTTATAGCTAAGCACAAATTCTATGTCAAGTCAAAGTTGCACAGCGTTCCCTCATACGCCACATGTGTGCCAATATTAGCTGATGGACAATCCCGTCAGATTTGCTATTTTACTGATTAAAAACAAGTTATCGTTGCCCAACTCCATTTTCTTGGAATAATGCTTTTGCCTTCTCCAGTGCAACAAAATCGGTCTGATAGATAATGTGGGGTGTAACAGTGATGTATCCTTTGATAAGGTAGGCAAAGTCCGATTCAGGTTCTATCTTCCTGACATTCGGTTCGCGATCAACCCAGAAGTATGGCTGGCCGTCGATATCCTTGTTAACGACATACTTCATTTTCCACCACCTGCGGATCATCTTGGTAACCACTATCTTTCTGCTCGAATCAATCTTCCCTCCGGGAAAATTCACGTTCCAGAGGAGTGGTCTTTCACCCATGCTGAGGGCCTTTTGAGCGATATTGCACAAGACTGCAGCCGCTCCCTCATAATCAGCGTCCTCCCCCATCACAAGCTGAGAGGCCGCAATGGCCGTGGCGCCTCCGAGCGCTCCCTCTCGTGCTGCGCCGACGGTCCCGGATTCATAGCCTGGGCCCAAATTCAGGCCCCTGTTAATACCTGAAACCACGAGATCAGGGATTACTCCCTCGAGAGGTCCTGCGATTGCCCAGCGGACACAGGCGACAGGAGTATTGTCCACCCAGTAAGACTCGACTCCCGGAATGAGCTCTTTTTCACCAAAAAAAGTCGGCCGGTCATACCTTATAATGTGGCTCGTGCCGCTTTGGTTCGTCTTGGGGGCAACGACAACTACTCTACCGAGCTTTGTCATCTCCTTTGCCAGAGCATACAGGCCAGGGCTTTCAATTCCGTCGTCGTTTGTGACGAGAATGAGGAGTTCCTTGTCCTCTGAGTGGAGTGAAACCCCCAACACGAAGACTGTGACGAGAATAGCGATTACTCTCTTTTTCATTGAATTTCTCCCCCTTCAGAATACTTTTTTGGATGGAAAGTTACTAATTTTTTCTCAAAGTCATTTCTTTTGAAACATAGGGACATCACGCTTGATTGCCGCTCCATATTTGTTTATGTCTTGTGTCCCACTTTCATTTTCTTATAGGTTTTCCACGAGTGAAGTGTTACTTTCAAAATCCCAGAGTGCTCGGATTTTCAAATCAAGAAGAGCCAGTTTGTAATTGATCAAAGCTTCCACTTCATTGAGCCTCTCTCGCGATAGTTGAACCAGATATAACTGGAGGTCTATGGAGGAGAGGTCTCCGGTTTTGTAGCGCTCAAGGTTGATCTCATACGTGAGCTGAGCGTTTTTAACGTTTTTTCCTGCGATATCGATCTGCTTTTCCTGGTTCAGCAGGTTGCGGTAAGCCTCTCGAATCTGATATTTGATGTTCTTCTGCTCTTCGCTGGACGTGAGTCTTCTTATCTCGACCTGTGCCCGGGAAGCCGCCATGTGATGTTTCTTCCGTCCCCAGTCGAAAACAGGGATGTTCAATGAGACAGCGATCAGCCTGTCTTTGTTGGGAGAGTCATATATGTTCGCGAATCGCTCATCGACACCCGTCAGTCCGAAAGTAAGACCCACCGAGGCTTTGAATTCATTTTCCGCTCCAGCTCGAACGAGGTCGTCCAGAGCATACTGGATCTCGATTTCCCTCTGCCTGATTTCCATCCGGTTCTTCAACCCGTGGTCGATGGCCCAGCTCAGGTCCACTTCAACAATTTTCTTCAGAATATCGGCACTCACCTCAATCTCTTCCTCCAGAGGGAGTCCAAGGAGGATTTTGAAATTATCCAGAGCGTTCTCATGCTGCATCTTCCGGTTCTCCAGCAAAGCCATACTATTGTCACGGGTGAGTTCCGCTTGATAAAGCTCTTCTGGGGCAGATATGCCGGCCCTCACCTTGCTTTCAATGATGTTGTAACTTACCGTCGCGTTCTGGTATTCATCGAGAGCTATCTGAATGCTCATTCGGGAATAATAAAGGTTCAGGAATTGTTGAGTGACCTGCTTTTCAATCTCCAGTCTCCTTATGGCGTAATTGAGTTGAGACCCTTCCAGAGCGAACTCCAGTTCTTTGATCCTCATTTTCGTCCTGTTGTAGGTGAATATGGGCTGGTTGAGTGCGAAGTACAGAGAATTGCTGAAATTCGCTTCTTTGACGGAACCAGTAAAAGAGCTGGAGGCTTCCTGCCAGTTAAACCTGTCAACGATCATCAGTGTCCCGTCTGTCCATTTGATCGGCTGAGTGATAGAGAAGGTGGCTTCTGTCTTGAGGTTCTCCTGTGTGTAGTAACTGGAGGTCAGATCGTTAAACAGTTCCTGCCTGGAGACACTGATAGGTGTAATACTCAAATTGAATTGGGATTTTAGTCCGGCTTGTTCAGCCCAGAGGTTTTTCTCACTGATCTCCAGCCGGAGGGCCGCATTCTTCATATAGGGGCTGCTTTTTTCAGCGATTGCAAGCGCATGCTCCAGCGTGAGCTCTTCTGCCTGCAGCAGAAAAAAGGAAGACACAGATATAAAAATTGAAACGAATACTGAAACCATCCGAAAGCTTTTTGACCTTCTTAACTTTTTGTTTTTACCTTTCATTTTGTCAATCACCACCTTTAATTTTTAATCCTGTCACTTTGGCAACTCCAATGAAATCTTGCGCAAGTGCACGATCATTCGGCGAATCTTTTTCCGATCTCTTCGAAGATCCATGCCGTTTACGGTGACAATCCCTTCTGTCGGCTTGAGAAGCGTGACTAAAATTCGCATTAAAGCGATTTTGCCAGCACCGTTCGGTCCCAACAACCCAAAGAGAATCCTGCCGAGTTCCAGGCCAATATCCATCAGTGCCAGTTTCCCACTCGGATATCTCCTGAAAATTCTGAATGGAAATGTTCATTCTTTCCCTTCTTTTTACACTACCAGCAAATATCTAATGGTTCAATGCTTTTCCTGTATATAATCATTTAAAAGAGCGGAAAAACTTCTCTCTACACAGTTCCGTTTCTCCTTGCTAAGAGCATATGACTGCCTAATTTTTTTCCTTTTTCTCCTCACCCAGCGCAACAAATATATTAGTATTTATTCAATTCGGCAGGATCTTACCCAGATCTATTTGGATTCACAAAAAGAGGGAGGGAATAAACCTTAAAATGAAAATTATTTCTTCTTTCAGGAGCAAATGCCGCGTAAGGAGAATTCTATGAAAAATCCAACTCCATATTCAATAGATCATCTTCACTAAAAGTATTCCCGCAGCTCCGGCATTCATATCGTATGTGTTCAATTCCTTCTCTGGAGGTTTTTTTCTCTCTTGCAGTGCCGTGACAATTCGGGCACTTCATTTTTCTCAGAGCATTAATTCTTCTCAAGTCGTCTGCCCGGGGAGCGCCCCTCTTCTCGACGGAAACCTTGCATTCTTGAAACGCAGGTCTGTCTTTTCGACTGTAAGACACCAGAGCCTGAACCACCTCCCAGCCAATCTTTCCCTTTTCAGCCATATCAGTGATCTCTTCCAGGGCAGTCCTGTTGTCATACGGAGTCGGCCGATGAGGCCTGGGCGAAAGGAGGGCGTCATAAATGTCGCACACAGAAATGATCTCTATCATACGATCTTTCATCGGGATACCCAGAGGGTACCCGGAGCCATCTCTTCGTTCATGGTGTTCCTTGGCGGCCCACGCCGCAAACTTCCCGTGGTCCTGAAGCAAGTAACTGAGAAGCACAAAACCAGCCATGGAATGGTGTTCCAGGATGATCTTGTCCACACTTGTGAGTGGGTCCTTTTTTTTCAGTATTTTCAGGGGAACGTTGACCTTGCCGAAATCATGAATGGTCCCGGCCATGACATCAATGATCCAGTCCTCGGTTTCCTTCAGCAAGTCTTGTGCCAGGAGTATTGACAGGGCAAACACGACCAGAGAGTGCCTGTAGGTATAAGCGTCATTCTCTTTAAAATAGTCGAAAAACTTCAGAAGGGGTGGAATAAAATCGATCTTGCTCATCAGAGTTAACGCCCCGGCCTGATCAGGCTTCTCGAAAGTGATATTGTACGGATTCTCCTGAAGAAATCGGCGCAAATCTTGATGGATGGTGCCATACTTCAAAATGGGGCACGACTGATAAGATGCTCCTTTATTGGATGCGATCAGCTCATCCAGAGCCTCTGGCGTTAACTCCTTACCCCCCGGAAGAAGTTGTTTGTAATCCAATGTGTACACTGGACAAACAAGCTTAAAGGTCTTCATTTATCTCGATCCTTTGTATCCCCGCTAAAATGCGATAAAATCCCCTTCAAAAGGGAATTCGCTTTTGCGTGAGCCTCCTTTTCCTTGCTTATCTAGCCATATTCGCTGACTAACGCTCTCTCTTGTATCATAGATAAAGGAGACAGTCAATCCAAGAAATGTCAAAATAAAATCAGCATTGTCCCGATGAATGTGATGGAAAACAGCTCTTACGGATCAGTTTCCGCACAATAATATTTTATGAGAAATCCTGTTTGTCAGTGACTCTATCCGAAGGCAAGAGCTACCCCTGAGGATTAAATGCGCAGCAAGATGGACTGCTAATCGCTGGAACCATGACAAGGGGATTAAACTGGATAAAATCTTCTTTCGGGGTTTAATGCTTTTCCATTTCTATATTGATTAAATCATCACTGTTGAATTCCTTTCCACAGCTGGCACATTCAAAACGTACGTATTCAATTCCTTCTCTTAAGATTTTCTTCTCTTTTGCGGTCCCGTGACAATTCGGACATTTTATTTTTTTCTCAACGACTCCATAGACAGTATCTGTCGGGGGAACTCCCCTCTTTTCAGTGGACACACTGACTTCCTGGATTGGAGGCCTATCCTTTCGGCTGTAAGATACCAGAGCCTGAACCACCTCCCAACCAATTTTTCCCTGCTGCGCCATTTCAGTGAGTTCCTCCAGGGCTGTCCTGTTGTCATACGGAGTCGGCCGATGAGGCCTGGGCGAAAGCAAGGCATCATATATGTCGCACACGGCGATGATCTCGACCATATTATCTGTTAATTTAAGGCCCAGAGGATACCCGGAGCCATCTCTTCGTTCATGGTGTTCCTTAGCAACCCATGCCGCAAACTTTCCGTGGTCCTGAAGGTAGTAACTGAGAAGCACAAAACCAGCCAAAGCATGGTGTTCAAGAATGATCCTGTCAACATCGGTGAGAGCCTCTGTTTTTTTCAGTATATTCAGCGGAACACTGGCTTTACCGAAATCATGAATGGTCCCGGCCATGACATCGATGATCCAGTCCTCGGTTTCTCCCAGTAGGTCTTGAGCCAGGAGTACTGACAAGGCGAACACGACCAGGGAGTGCCTGTAGGTATAATCGTCATTCTTTTTAAAATAGTCGAAAAATTCCAGAAGGGGTGGGGTGAAACCGATCTTATTCATCAGAGTCATTGCCACGGCTCTGTTGATCCCCTGGAAGATTGTGTCGTACGGGGGCATTTTGAGAAAACCACGCAAATCTTTAAAAAGGGTGCCGTGCTCCAAAAAGGCAAGCGTCGGATAAGATGTGCCCTTCTGGGTCGCGATCAATGCATCCAGGACCTCCGGCGTTAACTCCGTATTGCCTGGGAGAAGCTGCTTGAAGTCCAAAGTGTGAACAGGGCAGACAAGCTTAGGGGTCTTCATGAATCTCGATCCTTTGTGTCCCGGTTAAAAAGGGGATAAAATTTTATTGGAAAGGGATGAGGTCTCTGCGCAGGCTTCAATTTCCTTCTTTTCTATCCTAATTCACATCCACCATTCTCTATCATTTCTATCATAGTGAAAAGCCAAGGTCAAACACATTAGAGTTCGAAAAGGGGTTGAATCTTAAAATTGGACATGGAAGATTAGAAAAGAAGCCAGAGAAAATGTCAAATGTTGAGACATGATCTCATCTCTACTTTATGGCTTGAAATCCCGGGTCTTTCTTCTCATCAAATTTGAGTTGCTTCCTGTCAAGGATTTTCCCCTGAAGGATCACGATATCCACGTTGCGTGTCTGACTGATGGCTTTGTCCGGACGGCCGTTAACGACCAAGACATTGGCAAGCTTTCCCTTAGCTAATGTTCCCCATTCTTCTGCGTCTTCCATCAGCAGGGCCGCGTTCTTGGTGGCCACGGTGATGGCTTCGAGAGGAGTCAGCCCAGCTTCGACAAGCAATTCCAGCTCCCGGTGGATTCCTTCGCCCATAAAGACGCCCGGATAGGGTGCATCCGTTCCTGCAGATAAAAGGATTCCAGCGTCGAACAGTCTTTTTGTATTCTTCTGAGCCTGTTTGAGCGTCCGGATCGAGCCGGAATTTTCTGCTCGCGAACTCTCTTGAGGTCTGCCTTTACGTGTAATCCAGGATTTGAGATCCTTGATGAACCAGGGCGGCGTTGTGTCTTTGACAAGAGGATCGTCCAGATAGCTCAGGTCAGCGAACCTTCGCGCAATTCCGCTCTCTGCGACAGCGAGAGTCGTGATGCATTGGGTCTTGTTCCGTCTCATCGCTTTCACGAAATCATCCGGCACATCCTGCTTGAACATGTGGGCGTAGGCTGAAATTCCACACTCCAGTAATTCCAGAGAAGACGAATGGACAAAAACTCTCATCGATTCCTGTTTTGCCGCGTTGGCCAGAATGTCCACCATCTGGTGGGAAAGACCAGTGTATACTTTGACGACATCAACGTCTGCGCTCTTCAAGTGCCCGATAAGTTTCGGGATCTGGTACCGAGAGGAAACAGCATAGGAAATCGAGGGCCAGCCGGGATCAGCTCCGTTGATGATCGGGCCCGCGCAATAGATGCGGGGTCCGAGAATCCGCCCGGCCTTCACCTCCTGACGAAGCTGCAGGATGTAGTCAAGATTATTGCCCAGGTCCAGGATGGTCGTGACTCCCGAATACAGGAGTGAATTGAGATATCTTTGATAGCCCAGAAAATCCACAGAAACACCGTCCCAGCCCCCACACAAGTGCACATGCATATCCGCGAGGCCCGGCATAACCGTCTTTCCCTTCATGTTGATCATCCGGGCATCTGGAGGAATCTTCAAGTCGTTCATGACACCGACGGCTTCGATCCTGCGACCCCGAATGACCACCGCACCTTTATCAAAGGGCACTCCGCCGTTTCCGTCAATGATAACTGCATTGTACAGACATATCGGCTTCTGGTTTTTCTTCATGGCCGGGCTGGAGGAGGCCGCCAAAAAGAGAATAAAAAGCAAAGAAGTGATTTGACGGAGGATTGAAAGATATTTCATGCGATTCCTCCTTTTACCGAAAACCATCAGAGTTACTTTTCTAATTTCGAATATCCCCAAAAAGCTTATACCACAGTCAAAAATCTTATGTCAAAGTTTCTGAAAAAATTATTTCTTGAAGATACACTGGAAACAATTGAAGCCCTTCAGAATCACGAAAAATGTGGATATGCTTAAAGCGGGATCATGGCTTGCGTTTCAAGAAAAAAAAGATCAAGAGACGCTGCACTTTTGTGAATGAAGTGCTGCGGCCGAAATCGATCAACGTATCGGTAAGCTCTTAAAGGGTTCTTTTCAGTGCGATAAAAAAAGAGCTAATCTACTTGAAAACGAAGATGACAGCCTATTCGGTCCGATTTGAACTCAATCAAGAATGAATCTATCGGTTTACAATTTATTTTTTCTCTTCAGATTTGGCTTTCTTGATCTCCTCTATTCTCTTTTTGTAGCGTGCAGCCTGTGTTCCACCGGTCTCGACGGCTTTTTCCGCGGCTTTCAACGCCTGATCGTATTTTTTCAGCTTCAAATACACGAGGCTCAATGTATCCCATTTGTAAGGAGCCTGAGCAAGCTCGACAGATTTCTTTGCTGCTTTAAGGGCGCTCTCCAGGTTTTTTCCGAGAGTACCCCAGAACCGGGCATAGCTGTAAAGGGTGTTGGAGTCATCCGCATAATCCTTTATGTACTCGGGCCCGAAGACCTCCAGAGCCTTTTCCGGCTTGTCCAGCTGGATATATATATCCGCAACAGCACGGACAACATACAAATTGTCGGGGGCCATTTTGACGGCAAGCTCCATCATGGCCTCAGCGCTCTCTGTGTTGGATTTCTGCGTGACCCAGAAATTAACATAATCCCTGAGATCGTTCACTAACCTGGAAACTCTTCCTTCCATAAAATCCTTTCCGTAGACTTCGTTGGCTTTGTCCTGTTCATCTTTAAGGGAATACAATTCGGCCAGATTCTTCATGTAAGAAGGACGGGGATTAAACTTCATGATTTCTTTGATCTTCTCCGCCAGCTCAATCCCTCTGTCAATATTATCTTTGTCTCTGACTATTCGGAGTACATAAGAATTGAGCACATTCGGGTCATCCGGGTATTTGGATGTGTACGTTTCAAAGAATTTGGTCGCCTCCTCTTTTGAACCCGCACGCTGATAGTAAGAACTCAAGTAAGAATAGGCATCTTTCAGCATTTTACTCTCTGGATACTTCTGGATGAACGCTTTGAAGAGTCCGGGATTTCTTTGTCGACTGTAAAATGCCAAGGCTGCAAGGGAAAATTCTGCATATTCAGTGTAGGTGACTTGCTCTTGTCTGTATTCAGTCGTGCCTTTCTTCCCGTCAGGATCAAGTGACAATACTTGATTGAACAGTTCTTTCGCTTTTTCCTCATCGTATCTATCGTCGAATTTCTGAGCGAGTTTGAAGACCACCTCGACATTCCCGGGTTCTTGGGCGTATCTTTCGGAAAGGATTTTGTACGTGTTGTCTCCCTTTACTGTTTTTTCGAGCCTTTCTTGAAACTTTTCAGGCGGGGGGCCATACCCGACGTGCCAGTCTATCTCTGACCCGTCACTGCCCAGGACCAGTACGGTCGGAGTGGCGCGGATGCTGAATCGTTCATAGACTGCATCACCCTCTCCGATTCCTCTGGTTGCCTGGTAAAGAATGAAATTGGAATGCAAAAAATCGTGGAATTTCTTGTTTTCGTAGTATTGCTGAACCAGCAATAAACAACTGCCTCACGTAGGAGAGAAGAAGTCGACAAGAACCATTTTGCCTTCGTTCTTGGCTTGTGTGAAGGCATCATCCAGGGTTCCTTTGAACCAATTCTGTCCGGCTGCTGAGGAGACGAAAACAAGAAGAAGAAGTGAAAACGCAAACAGCTTCTTCATGTTGACCTCCTTCATTGACTTCATGTTCATCTATAAAATATTTAGTTTAAATATAGGAATTATCGAACTGGTTGTCAAACACTAATTGAAAAATGTGTTGGAGAACGTCCCCAACAAAAAAATAATGAATTCTATTGAAAAAATTTGAAACTCTGATTAAAATCCTCATGTGACATTCATTCTTCAATGTTCTGCTATCCGATCTCAGACATCATTTTTTTATAATCCCAATTTAAAATAGGAGGTTTAGTATGATTTTCTCGCGTCAATTTTTTAGGCAGCGGACAGTATTTGTGTGTCTGTGTCTGTTGACAATGGTCTTGCTCATGCTTCCACTGCAGGCCAAAAAAGCGAAAACGCCGAAAAGAATTCTT
>Ga0209977_10000201_pt1 | contig 23062 bp, 23 predicted proteins | sample SumtaG_2_FD_183113 | JGI IMG/M metagenome (GOLD analysis project Ga0209977, IMG submission 183113) | Deep subsurface microbial communities from Indian Ocean to uncover new lineages of life (NeLLi) - Sumatra_00607 metaG (SPAdes) (version 2) | ecosystem: Environmental > Aquatic > Marine > Oceanic...
TCAGCCGGATTGTTTACAACGGTAACATTGGCATCCCGCAGGCAAGATACTTTTTCTTCTACAGTACCTTTGCCACCGGCAATGATAGCTCCGGCATGGCCCATTCTTTTACCTTTTGGGGCAGTGAGTCCGGCAATAAAGCTTATGACAGGTTTTGTTATTTCCTGCTTTATAAATTCTGCCGCTTCCTCTTCTGCACTTCCGCCAATTTCACCGATTAAGACGATTGCCTTAGTACCATTATCTTCTTGAAAGAGTTTAAGAGCATCTATGAATGATGTTCCAATAACAGGATCACCACCTATTCCGATACATGTGGATTGGCCAATGTTTCTTTTTGTTAGTTGCCATACTGCTTCATAGGTCAATGTGCCACTTCTTGATACAACTCCGACTGAACCGGGAGTGTGAATATAGCCGGGCATAATACCGATCTTTGATTCTCCAGGAGTAATGACCCCCGGACAATTAGGTCCGATCAGGCGAGCTGTTTTTGTGGCAAGATATGCTTTTACCCTTAGCATATCAATGGTAGGAATTCCTTCCGTAATACAAATGATTAATTTAATGCCTGCTTCTACAGCCTCGATAATTGCATCAGCAGCAAAAGGCGCTGGTACATAGATTATGGAAGTATCGCATTCGGTTTTTTCTACAGCTTCTTCTACGGAGTCAAAGACCGGAATTTTATAAACCTGGGAACCACCTTTGCCGGGAGTAATGCCAGCGAGAATTTTTGTGCCGTACTCCAGCATATGCTTTGTATGAAACCTTCCTGAATTTCCCGTAATCCCCTGGCAGATTACTTTTGTATCTTTATTTATCAGAATACTCATTTTTTATTTACGGCTTTTACTATCCTTTCAGCCGCATCCTTCATACTTTCAGCAAAGATTATGTTGAGCTTAGAATCATCAAGTATTTTTTTTGCAGTTTTGACATTTGTACCTTCTAATCTGATTACAAGCGGCACATTAATGCCAACTCCCTTCACAGCTTGAATAATTCCTTCAGCAATAATATCGCATTTCATTATACCACCAAAGATATTTACTAATACTCCTTTAACTTTTGGATCCGTAAAAATTAACTCGAAGGCAGTAGTAACCCTATCAACAGGTGCATCTCCTCCCACATCTAAAAAGTTAGCAGGATTGCCACCATAGAGTTTAATAATATCCATTGTGGCCATTGCTAAACCCGCGCCATTAACTAAACAACCTATATTTCCTTCAAGTCCAATGTAGCTCAAGCCTGACATTGTGGCCTTTTTTTCAGTTTCATCAATTTCTGAAAAATCCCTCATTTTCAGGAATTCCTTGTGGCGAAAAAGGGCATTGTCGTCGATATCCATTTTTACATCCAGGGCGAATAGATCTTCTTTGTTAGTTAATACAAGAGGATTTATTTCAAGAAGTGAACAGTCGTTTTCCGTGAATGCTTTATACAGGTTTAAGACTAAGCGGGTTGTCTTTGTTAAAAGGGGTCCTGACAAGTTCAGTTTATGTGCTATTCGACGTGCCTGAAAACCGTGAATGCCTAAGATTGGATTGATATGTTCTTTAAATATCTTTTGAGGTGTCTTTGAAGATACCTCTTCTATTTCTACACCTCCCTCTGTACTACCTATTATGATAGGTGTAGATGTTCTCCTATCTATTGAAATGGCTAAATACAATTCATTTTTTATATCAACAGCTTCTTCTATAAGGATTTTGTTTACTCTAATCCCCTTTTTTCCTGTCTGAGCTGTTATCAAGGATGAACCGATAATTTCAGATGTGTATCTTTTTGCTTCTTCTAATGTTGCGGCTGTCTTTATACCGCCGCCTTTTCCTCTACCGCCTGCAAGTATCTGGGCTTTTATGACACACCTGTTGGTTGCCAGGTGACCGTATGCTTGTGCTGCAGATTTTGCATCCGTTGCCACTTCGCCGTTAGGGACTTCAATATTATACTTACGCAGGACTTCTTTTGCCTGATATTCGTAAAGTTTCAATGACAATCCTAATCTTTTGTGTTATAAAATTGTGGGTTACCAGAGACGTGGAAATGAGCAAATTAAATTAATTGGAATGATCATCCTGCTTCTTTGACGTATTGTAAAACACTCTTACAGTGATTATTAAGTCTAAGACATCCGGCAGTTAACGATTTACAATTCTACTTATCAAGAAAATATATGTCAAGCGTAAAGGGAGGGGGTTAGTCCTCTATGTAATAAATAAGTTTTAAAAACTGCTTGACAATACACTGATTTACAATAAACTAAATACGACTCTAAATATATTTCATTTTTGTGAAGAAATAAGGTTACCGTTTATCAAATGGCATTAAAAATTCCCGACTATAAATTCGAACTAAAAGCATCAAGTTTTCAAAAGGGCGATGCAGAATTCATTGTCTGGTTTTTAGAAGGAGTACTTGAAAATTATCCAAACTATATAGAGTGCCTCATGTACCTGGGCAATGCATATACTGCCATGGGGAAGTATGAAGAAGGGTTGCAAATAGATCTAAGATTGAAAAAGCTTAGACCTTGCGATCCTATCGTTCGCTATAACCTTGCGTGTAGTTACTCATTACTGGGGAAAATTAATCTGTCGTTGGCAGCCTTAGGTAAATCAATAGAATTAGGTTATGATGATGTACAACATATAGAGGATGATGCAGATCTCGATAGATTGAGAGACGAGGAGGGGTATAAAATCCTGGTAAATAAGTTAAAAGAAATAGCAGAAAGACGTGTTCAGTAAGGTCTTATCAATTCAAGCTTTCTGTGAAAGCGATTCTTATTCCTTCCAGTGTTAAATGAGGAATAAACTTGTCAATTTGAGGGATGGTTTCTTTAAACATCCTTGCATCTCCACCAGTCGCAATAACGTTTCGCACGCCTCTGATTTCTTTGCGAATTTCTTTTAGTATATGAATTGTAGAGCCTACAGTTCCGATATAGATTCCCGCAGAGATAGCATTTTCTGTGTTTTTTCCGATGATTTTAGCTGGCTTTTTTACATCCACCTTCGGTAAAAAAGCAGTCTGCATATTTAATATAGAAGCGCTCGTTTTTATTCCTGGTAGTATTAACCCCCCCAGGAACTCTCCCTTTTTTGACACTGTATCAAAAGTTATTGCAGTGCCAAAATCAATAATTATTGTAGAAGTTTTAGTTCGCCTGTGTGCAGCAAGTGCATTTAGTAATCTATCCACGCCAACTTTTTCTGGCGTCTCAACAAGTATTGGCATTTTCAGTTTTATTTCTCTTCCTATCTTTAGCACTCTTTTTTTATATCTTCCATCCAGACATTTGTAAAAGATGGATTCCACTTTCGGGTTCACAGAAGCTATTAAAATGTTTTCAGTTCCATTCAAAAAGGATGGTTTAAGGTGGAAAGTGGTTTTTTGCTGAGTCAGACTTTTGTTATCTATACAAAAATGGGAGATAAGCTTTTTTCCTTGAAAGCTGCCTATATTAACGTTTGTATTACCAATATCTACTGTTAGTATCATAAGATTTTATTACTTTTTGTAAGATAGTAGGTTTAGATGTTCATCTTCAGTTTTTTCATCAATTAAATTTGCAATCTTTTTAATTAAGGTTTTCACATTTTTACCGGTTACTGCTGAGATTGGATACACGGGTTTGGATAATTTTTTGGCCAGATTCTTCACTACATCAAGATATATTTTTGTATCTAATAGATCAACTTTATTTGCGGCTATTATTTCTGGTTTTTCGCTTAACTTAGGATTAAAAAGCGTCAATTCTTTTCTGATTAAGTGATATGATTCCAAAGGATCTGGTTTTGCAGAAATATCTATTAAATGAATGACCACCTTAGTCCTTTCTATATGCCGTAAAAACGTGCTACCCAAACCCGAGCCACTGTGAGCTCCTTTCATAAGACCTGGTATATCTGCAAATACTAATCTTTTAAAATCTTCTATTTCCACAATTCCTAATTGTGGCCGGAGCGTAGTAAATGGATAATTTGCAATTTTAGGTCGTGCCGATGAGATTTGGGAAAGGAAGGTGGATTTTCCGGCATTAGGTAAGCCTATAATACCAACGTCAGCAATTAACTTCAGTTCGAGTTTGATCCAGCGCTCACGGCCTTTCCTTCCTTCTTGGGCAAATTGCGGAGCTTGATTTGTTGCTGATTTAAAGTGGGTGTTTCCTTTTCCCTGTTTACCGCCTCTTGCAATCCTTACTGATTCCCCTGTTTTTTTTAAATCCTTAATTACTCGTCCTGTTTCCGAGTCTTTAATTAGCGTTCCCCTGGGTACATTAATAATCGTGTCATTCCCATTTTTACCGTTTCTTTTACGACTCCTTCCGTTTCCGCCATCTTCAGCAATAAATTTTACTTTTGATGTTATATCCAACAATGTGTCAATTTTCTCATTAACACGCAGGATAACATCACCTCCCTTGCCTCCGTCACCACCGTCCGGTCCACCGTGAGGGATATACTTTTCCCGGCGGAAACTTACACAACCATCACCACCATCACCACCTTTTACGAAAATCGTTACTTCATCCACAAACATGTTTAGTACCCATGAAAAAAGGGAGCAATTCAAGCTCCCTTTAGTATTAAAGTGTTAACAGCCATAATTGCTCAAAATGAATCTTAAGCAATTAAATTCCAAATTAGATTGAGTTTTTATATAGGATATACACTAACGCGGCGCCCAGAGTCGAATCTAACTTTTCCATCTATTTTTGTAAATAGTGTATAATCTCTCCCACATTTAACATTTGTGCCAGGCTTGAATTTTGTGCCACATTGACGAACCAGAATCGAACCGGATGTAACAAATTCGCCACCGTAGTGTTTTATACCGCGATTTTGAGCGTTACTGTCCCTTCCATTTTTAGTTGAACTCTGCCCTTTCTTATGAGCCATTTTTTACTCTCCTTTTATTTCCATAAACAAAAACCCCATTAACGTGAAGTATCATGAAACGACTTCTTTAATCTTAACTCTTGTATATTTTTGCCGATGTCCTCGTTTGGTTCTGGAATCTTTACGGCGACGGAATTTCATAACTACCAGTTTCTTACCTTTTATATGGCCTTGTACCTCAGATATTACTTTTGCGTTCTCAAGAGTAGGCCTACCTATGTATGTTTTTCCCTCTTTTGAGACCATCAATACGTCTTTAAACTCCAAAGTATCACCTTTCTTGACATTTTCCTTTAAGTCAATTTGTACACTTTTGCCAGGTTCAACTTTATATTGCTTTCCCCCATCTTTTATAACGGCATACATTACATTTTCTCCTTTCAACACTTTTTTACTTGCAGCCATAATATTTATTTAATCGCAATGCGATTTCCATTATCATCAAAACAGTGCATTGCAGCTTTCCCCACATTATATCCGATTTCACATTTAATTATAATATTTTTTGAGAATTTCTCCTCAATTTTTGAAAGTTGTTTCCTTTTCAAATTTAATAAATATCCTGCTATATCACCGTTGGTAATAATTTCTATCTTTTTGATTTTGGGATTATTTACTACTGATTTTATCTGTCTCATTAAATCGAGACAAATACTTTCGAGTGTTTTTGTCTTTCCAGCGCCTTCACATTGTTTACAGTTTTCATAAATTACATCCTTGAGGCTTGGCCTAATGCGCTGCCGTGTCATCTCAATAATACCAAATCTAGACATTTGTATCATCTTTTTTTTGGCACGGTCTCTTTTTATGGCTTCGTCCATCACCTTTTCTACCGTTCTCATATTACTTTCTTCTTTCATATCAATGAAATCAATTATTATAACACCTCCAATATCCCTTAGCCGGACCTGGCGTGCAATTTCTTTTGCTGCTTTCAGATTCGTTTTAAATGCGGTTTTTTCCGGATCACTTTCCTGCCTGTATTTACCACTATTTACATCTATTGCTACGAGGGCTTCGGTCTGTTCGATTACTATCGAACCGCCTCTTGGCAGACGAATCTCTTTGTTGTGTATTTTTTCTATTTCTTTTTCAATGTTATATTTATGAAATAATGGTTCAGGATCACCATAAAACTTTAATTTTTTCACACAACTGGGCATTATTAAACGTAAAAAGTACCTTATTTTTTTAAAGGCAGCTTCAGAATCAATGATTATTTCATCGATATCTGCTGAGAATATATCTCGAATTGTACGAATTACTAAATCACTTTCCTGATATATTACGGATGGCAGATCAGCTTTTCCTCTTTTATTTTCTATAACCTTCCATAGTTTTTGGAGGTAATTAGAGTCTCTGGATAGTTCACGTTTTGTTTGATTTTCTCCAGCGGTTCTTACAATATATCCCAAATTTGGGGATGGCTTTAATTCTTCAATAATTTGTTTAAGTCTTTTTCTTTCCGTATCGTCTAAGATTTTTCGTGAAATTCCAAGACGGCTCGCCTCTGGCATCAACACCAGAAATCTTCCCGGAAGGCTAATGTTTGTTGTTAGACTAGGCCCTTTATCACCAATTCCCTCTTTGATAACCTGTACAAGTACTTCCTGGTCAGGTTTTAGTAACGACTTGATCCTTGGCTTAGCCTCTCTTGTTGTTTTATCAGTATCACCGTTGTTGTCTGGTTGATCACCATTATGGTGTGGATACTTAACGTCTGAAGCGTGGAGGAAACCATTCTTTACTAATCCTAAGTCAACAAACGCAGCTTCTATACTGGGTTCTATATTAACCACACGACCCTTATATATGTTCCCGGCAATTTGCTCACGAGAAAACCTTTCGATGTATAGTTCTTCAAGAACGCCATCTTCCAGGATGGCGATTCTGCTTTCCTCTGGTTCAACAACATTTACTAATAATATCTTTTTCATTATCTTCCCTTTGTTTGCACTGACAAATTGCTATATTAATGGGAGGAAGATAGATTCACTCTTGTTCTAACTATTTTAGAGGGCGCATAGTCTTTGCCGGCTTTCAATCCAAGGTGTGATAATACCTCTTCAGGTCGAGCTATTCCTTTGGGAGTCATCTTTAGGTTCAGCCCGATGAATTGCGAATCGGTAGTAATATTAATTACTGACGAACGCAAATCAAACGTGAGGTTTTTTCTCTTTCTTTGAGTATTTACCACATCTCTGGATAAAAACTCGTTTATTTCCTTAGCTCCCGGCATTTTCCCTTCTTTCGGTCTTACCACATACGCTACATCTGTTACAGAAGATTTTTGCTTGGTGGTAATTGGGTCGACGGATGTAATTTGTATACTTTCCGGAAGTTGCTTTTTCAGTCTTGATTCGATTTCGGAAACTTGTATACGTTCACAAAGTTCTAGTTCTAATTTCTCGTCGATCCCTTTGATTCCGACCGATAATGCTAAAGGAAAAGCAATCTTTGGTCTTGGATTGAAGCCTTTAGACATTTTAATGGGAATCTCTGCTCTGCGTATTGCCCTCTCAAAAAGTTTCATTAAGTTAAGATGAGAGATGAATCTTATACTTCCTTGTTTTATAAAATTTATTTGAATTCTCAAAATTGAAATAATTGCTTTTTTATTGGAAAACTATCAACTTCTTAATTTTACTGGACTTACACAAATTCTAGTAACAATTACCTCATCTGTCAATAATATTTTCAGGCCTGAAAAACTTACAAAAGGAATGTAAAAATCGGCAGGCTGGAGAAACCAACTGCATAGGCATGAAAAGGCTGTATTTTTGGCTTAAAATATTTCTGGTATAATTTCCCGTGCCATATCACGGAGATACTTGGTAGTTTCTGCAGGATCATTGAAGGAACAAACAGTTTCTGCAACTTCTTTTGCTCTTTCAAAGGTAACAGACCTGATAATCTTCTTTACTTCAGGTATTATCATGGCAGGCGCGACACTAAATTCCCGTAAGCCTAATCCTAGCAATAAGATAGTATACTCAATCTCACCGCCCATTTCACCACATATCCCAATTTTTATGTTATTATCTTTTGCCGCTTTAATAGCCATTTTTAGTAATCTTAAGATGGCAGGATGGGCCGGAGAATATAGATGTGCCACTTTTTCGTTGCTTCTATCTACGGCCAAGGTGTATTGAATAAGATCATTTGTGCCCAAACTAAAAAAATCGACTTCTTTAGCTAATACATCTGCCAGCATAACAGCGGAAGGAACCTCTATCATGATTCCAAGTTCTATATTTTTATCAAAATCGATTCCCTTATGATTTAGCTCCTCCTCCACTTCCTTTAGTATATCCTTCGCTTTTTGTAATTCTTGCAAAGACGAAATTAATGGGAATAGAATTTTTACGTTACCGAAAGCAGAAGCTCGTAAGATCGCTCTAAGCTGAGACTTAAAGATAGTTACATGTTCCAGGCAATAACGAATGGAGCGACAACCCAGGAAAGGATTAACTTCCTTGTTGTTTGCTGCCGGAAAGAATTTATCACCACCGAGATCAACGGTTCTTATAACTATTGGCTTCTTACCTAATTCTTGTATTGATTGTGTATATGCATTAAAATGTTCCTCTTCAGTAGGCACGTTTTTAGAGCCAAGATACAAAAATTCTGTTCTATACAAGCCAATACCGCCAGCTCCGTGACTTAAACTTGCACGAATATCGCGAGGAAACTCGATATTACCTAATATCGAAACTTCCCTGCCATCTGATGTTACGGCAGGCAGGTCTTTAAGTTCTGAAGTGAGTCTTTCTTCAAAGACATGAAAACTTTTTTCTATCGTCTGATATTCTTTAAGGGTTTTTTCATCTGGCCTGATTATTACAATCCCGCGATTACCGTCTATAATAACCAGGTCTCCACCAAAAACATCTACTGTGGCGGTTCCCAACCCGACTACGGCTGGTACAGCCAAGGCCCTTGCTACGATTGCAGAATGCGACGTCCTCCCGCCAAGATCGGTAATAAAGCCTTTTACTTTTGTGGTATCTAGAGATGCTATCTGGGAAGGACTGAGGTCATGAGCAATTACGACAACTTCCTTGGTAAGGTTTTTGAGCTCTTCTCTTTGTTCCCCTAATAAATTTCTTAAAAGCCTTTTTTCGATATCAAAGATATCCCCTACTCTTGCTGAGAGATATGGGTCAGTAACATCCTGGAATTTTCTTACGTATACACGCAAAGCTAATGAAACAGCATATTCTGCGCTAAAGTTATTTTTTTTAATATTTTTAATAAATTCTTGCTTCAGGTTCTCATCTTGAAGCATCAATTTATGTGTAGCAAAGATAGTGCCTACTTGAGAACCCAGCTTTTTTGAAGTGTCACTCTCCAGTTCTTCGATTTCTTTTCTTGCAGATGTTATTGCTTCTCCCAATCTAACCAACTCTTTGGGAATCTCATCTTCCGTGATGAGGTGGCGAGGTATTCTATAACCTTCACTTTCCAGAACGAATGCTTCCTTTATGACCACACCGGGCGCTACAGCAATTCCTTTTCTTATTTCCACGGTATCCTCATTAAAATTGTTCCTGACAAGACCCTCTAGAGCGTCTAAAGCTTCTTCTCTATCCCTACCTTTGGCGGTTATTAATATTTCGGTTCCATTTTTGGCACCCAACGTTAAAAGGTCGATAACGCTCTTTCCATTTACTTTTTCTTTATTTTCTGTGCGGATAAAGATATCAGAGCTAAATTTAGTTGCCATTTTTACAAAACTTGTAGCAGGTCTTGCGTGTAAACCATTCACATTCGTTATTTTTATCCTGCGTTCTGCAAACATGTAATATTTTAGTTAATAAATGTTTTTTGTTCTTAAACCTTGACGTCATCAGCTTCCTTTAGGATTTCAACCATTTCCGATTTGCCAGGCGCATCTTTCATAAAACTGCGGAAATCAGAGTTTCTAATTACTGATGAAATTTTTTCCAATGCAGCAAGATGCATGTCTGTTGAATCGTTAGGGGACAATAACAGAAAAAACAGATAAACAGGTTCGCCGTCAAGTGCATCAAATTCCACTCCTTTTGACGAACGGGCAAACGCACCTGTTATTTTCGTAATACATTTATGTTTAGTGTGGGGAACGGCAACTCCTTTACCTATTCCTGTGCTTCCCACCTTTTCTCTTCTTATAAGTGCTTCCATTACGTCGTCAACATCACTTTCTTTAATCTTATTTAATTTTTTTAGTATTTCGACCATTTCCCGTATAACAGCTTCCTTGTCAGTAGAGCGTAAATCATCTATTACGGCATCATTTCCTATAAAATCTATTAATTTCATTAGCAAACCTTTGATTAAATATTTTGGTGTAAAATATAGAGATAAAATATTATAATTTTAGAATACTACAATAAAGACAGTTTTATCCAGCGATTTCACCACCTTCAGCGATTTCACCACCTTTTTTGCTTCCTTTATGATCTTTCAACTTTTCTCTTTGCCGAACAAGTTGTTTTTCCAGTTTGTCCATTCCAAGGTCTATGGCAGCGTACATATCAGCATCTGCTGCCTCTGCAACAAGCGTTGTCCCTGCGATTGAACATATTGCTTCTGATATGTGATTTTGCCCTTCTATCTTTAAGGTAAATTGTACTTTATTTATTCTATTCGAATATTTAGTAAGCTTTGAAGCTTTCTTTTCTACATAATTCCTGATTGCTTCTGTTACGTCTAAATGTCTTCCATGTATGATAATCTCCAAATTTGTTTTCCTTTCTCTTAAATATCTCCATGGGAAAAATTTATATTTAATATATAAAAGGGGAAAATTTTATATTACTTATTTCATTTGATGTAGTCAAGCGATTAATAACGTTTCCTGACAGATTGATTTCGGGAATATCCTTGAAGCCATGAAAATTAAAGCATTTGCAGAAAATATGCCTATAGTTTTGCTCTTGCCAGGGCCAAAAAATGCACTTTTTCAGCTCCTGCACTTTTTAAATTTCTAGCACATTCTGAGGCTGTTATTCCAGTCGTTAAAACGTCATCGACCAAAAGCACATGCTTTTTAAAAAACGCCTTTGGTTGTTTTACCTTAAATGCACCACTAACGTTTTTCTGTCGTTGTGTACGCAGGAGTTGGGTTTGTGATAGTGTGTTTTTGGTACGACATAGATTGTTTATGGAAATTGGCAGTGATAGTTTCTTGCATATCCTTTTTGCCATTAATTCCGACTGGTTAAAGCCCCTTTCTAATTTTTTCCTCCAATGAAGAGGAACCGGCACAACTACGTCAATTTCGGGAATTATGTCTTTATGTGACAATAGATTTATTAATAAACCTCCTAATGGTTTTGCAAGACATTCATGCTTATTATACTTATACTGATGAATTAAATCTTTAAGAGGCCATTTATAGTCTGAGACAAAAAAACTCCTTTCAAACCTTAAGTTAGCATTTTTGCATTCGGGGCATCCTTTTTTAGAAGAAGTTATACCCGGCCCTAATTCAAAACCGCATTTATTACACCGTTTAAGCGCCTCAATTTTTTTTATATTTTCCAGACATATTTTGCATACATAAGTATTTTCCTCTTCATGAAGATTCTTATTGCAGGCAAAACAATGTCGCGGGTACAAGATATCTAATAATCCCGTATACGTATTTTGTATTACCGTAAGCATATGTCCTTTATTTTCTTGATGCAAACTGGACATGATTTTATAATGTGAATGAAGAAATTTAAAAAAATGGATTCCGGTTGTTAATCTGTAGGCTGAATTAAACATGCGTAATTATAGAGTATTCTCAAGAAAAAATCTCGTATTAATAATAATCTTTTGCCTGGTTTTTGGCTGCTCACGTAAAACCGACAATCACTATAACAAACTTGGAGTTAACTACCTTAATAATGGCCAGTACGATTATGCAATTAATGCTTTTATAAAGGCAATTAAGCTCAATCCTTCCAATGCAGAAGTGCATTTCAATCTGGGTCGTGCGTATGACAGAAAGGGTATGGACGATAAGGCCAGGGCAGAGTTTTCCATTTCTTCCAGAATCGATTCGGAAACATTCGAGGAATGTGTAATAAAGTATAAAGAAAAAATAGACTATGAATTTACTGATGCGCAATATCTTGCCGAACTGGGAAATGCTTATTCAGAAAAAGGAATGCTCAATGAGGCAATTACTACGTATCAAAAAGTATTAGAAGTACAACCCGGGAACTTTCGCATACATTATGATCTCGGAATGGTTTATTCAAAAAAAGGGCTGTATGATGAGGCTGTTAGTGAGTTCAAGAATGCGATAGAGATTAATCCAAGTATGCCGGAGGCCCATTATAATCTTGGTATGGCCTATTACAAACAAGGCATGATTGACATGGCCATATCTGAATATAAGTCAACATTAAGCCTCCTTCCAGAGGCTAATGGCAGAAAAACAGCTGGTGTGCATTATAAACTGGGATTAGCTTACTATGATAATGAAATGTTTAAGGATGCCATAAATGAATTAAACAAAGCGCTTGAGATAATGCCCAATGATAGCAGGGTTCACTACAAACTCAGCATGGTATATAAAAAAATCGGTATGTTCAAGCAGGCAGAGGAAGAGCTGGATATATACAAGAAGTTGAAGAAAAAGTAGTTACCGCATACTCAAAATCAAAGTTCAATAACATCATTTCTACACAATCACAAAGTCAACTTCTCTTTTCAATAAGTCAATCTTTGTGATTTTGACTTTGACCACATCACCAAAGCTGTATACCCTGTCCCTTCTGGTGCCGATCAGGGAAAGTTTCTTTTTGTCTAGTCTATAGAAATCATCCGTGAGTGTCCTGATGTGGACAAGGCCGTCCAGTTGGAACTCGTCTATTTGTACAAAGAGACCGTATTCCTGAACACCCGTAATAATGCCCTTCATTATCTTGTCGGCATGTTCTTCCAGATGCCTGAGTAGCTTGAGCTTTATTATCTCACGTTCAGCTTCTTCTGCCCGCTTCTCGGTAAGAGAACAATGTTTTGCCCAGCCCGCAATTCTTTCGTCCCATGTGGCCTTAGCTTTTTTAGACTTTAGTTGACCCGTGAAAAACAGGTCTAAAAGCCTGTGCACGATTAAATCAGGGTAGCGGCGAATAGGCGAGGTAAAGTGTGCATAGTATTCTAGTCCGAGTGCAAAATGAAATGCCTGAGTAGTAGAATACTCGGCCTTCCTCAGAGACCTGAGCAACATCAGGTTTATTATGTAACTTTCAGGATGGTCGGATATTTCATCCAGGAAGGCTTGCAGTCTTTTCTTGTCAAATGGGTTTATGCTTTCACCCTTACAATTAAAGATAAATTCTGCAAAATCATGCATCTCATCTTCATCGGGTTCAGGGTGACTACGATTTATTGACGGGAGGCTGTTTTTGTGCATGAATGTTGCTACGGCCTGGTTTGCCGCAATCATAAACTCTTCAATAATTATGTGTGAAATATCTCTACTGACCTTTTCGATTGTGTCGATTTTACCATCTTCATCAATCCTTATATTAATCTCTGGCAGGTTCAGTTCGAGCGCCCCTTCCTCCATACGTTTTTTATATAGTAACTTTGCAAGCTTACTCATTTTAAATAGTGTGTTTGTTACAGGGTTTGTGTCTTTTTCATCACTTTCCATTAATATATTTGTCGCATTATGGTAAGTTAATCTTTTTTTCACATTTATAACTGAATGTTTGATCTCGGAATGTAATAATTTGCCCTCGGATGAATATGTAAAGAAAACACCCTTTGTCAATCTGTCTTCTCCCTCTTTAAGGCTGCAAATGCCATTTGATAATATTTCCGGAAGCATGGGAATAACTGTACCGGGAAGATATACGCTGGTACTTCTTTTTCGCGCTTCATTATCCATGGCTGAATCCTGTTTCACATAATAAGAAACATCGGCTACGTGAACACCAAGGAGCCAGTTTCCCTTTTTGTCTTTCTTCAAAGAGACTGCATCGTCAAAGTCCTTTGCATCTTCCGGGTCTATTGTAATGATCAATTCGCTGCGCAGGTCTAATCTTGTCTTGATTTCATCAGAATCGATAAGTTGAGGCAAATTCTTTGTTTCATTAAGAGTGTCTTTGTTGAATTCAAAAGGAAGCTTAAACTGATGTATGATAGATTTAATATCAACGGCGGGTTCACCATCTTTTCCTAAAATTTCTACTATGGTTCCTTCGGCATTGAGGTGCCGGGTTGGCCATTGGTCAATTTTGACGATAACCTTATCGCCATGTTGTGCGTCTTTTGTGTCTTCCTTTGAGACGTAGATATCTCTGGACAAAGCCGGATTATCAGGTGCAATGTAATTAAGATGTTTGCTTTTCTTAAACGTGCCAACAGCTGTTTCGTTTGCACGGCGTAAGACGTTTACAATTTTCCCAGAGGCACTCTTCCTGCTCCTGTTCGCCTTTCTTTTTCTAATCTGAGAAGGTAGCCTAACCACGACTATATCGTCATGCATAGCGCCACCCATATCCTCTTCAGCCACATAAATATCAGCAGATATACCTTCCTTTACGGGGATGACAAACCCGAATCCCCTTTGGTTGCACTCCAGGACACCCACTAACAAATTGGCTTTTCCGGGATTTACATATTGTTTCTTTTTAATTCGAACTATATCTCCTTTTAGTTCGAGTTCGCTCAAGAGGGTGCAAAATTGATGATATTCCGATTTATCTATCTTTAAGTGTTCGGCGAGTTGAGACGCATTTATAGGGCTGTATTTTTTGCCGGAAATTAACTTTATTACTTTTTCTTCACTAATCATTTTAAAAACTAGTCCTTGAATTGAATGGATTTAAGAATATAATCTCTTAATAATATACAATGTTTCAGGAAAGGAAGTATATGGAAGAAATTTTAGAGTTAGCTTCAAAATTAGGCGCTGCCATAGCAAATCATAATAGATATAAGTCTTTCAGGGAAGCAGAAGAACAGCTAAAGAAAGACAGTGTGGCGAAAGAAGCTTCAGAGGAATTGGAAAAACAAAGCAAAAAGATTTATGAATTAGAAAAGAATTTAAAGCCCATAGAGGTTGAGGACAAAAGGAAACTTCAACAATTGAAGGAAAAAGTGGCATCTAACCAATCCATACAAAAATTCTTAAAGGCACAAACAGATTATGTCGAATTAATGACAAAGGTTAATGAGCGTATAGAAACTAAATTAGCAATTAAAAAGAACTAAGTTCTTTTCAGGAATCATAAATATTTGATTTTTTGAACAACTTCCTGTCGAACATCTTATTATATCCTGTCCAATTATCACTGGAATCCTTGTCGCCTGTAATTGCCTTGTTAAATGCATGTATTTTTGCATCGATATTGTCAAGGTAATGAAGTGCAATGGCCTCTACAGTCATTGGGAGTTTTGGTGAACCCCATTCATACTCTCCGTGGTGACTCAAAATCATATGCCTTAATAAGTCTAACAATGTTTTTGGGAAGCCGTCTATCTGTTTAACTTTTTCCTCAACCATAAGTACGCCTGATATCAGGTGTCCTATGAGCTGGCCTTCATCTGAATAATGGAAGCTCTTTTCATAACAAAGTTCACTTATCTTACCTATATCGTGTAGTATTATCCCGCAGATTAACAAATCCCTGTTTAAAGCAGGATAGAGCGGTGAGATTTTTTCTCCTAACTTTGCGACTGACAAGGTATGTTCCAGCATGCCTCCCAGAAAGGCATGATGGTATTGTACGGCGGCCGGCGCTGAACAAAAATTCTTGCAAAAATCATTGTCACTAAAAAAAAGATTAAGGAGTTTTTGCAAATGGGGTTGTTTAATCGAACCGGCAATCTGTTTTAATTCAGAAAACATTTCATTTACGTCTTTTTCGGTAGCTGGCAAATAATCTTCAAGTCTGATATCTTCCTGATTTGTTTTTGAAATGTTCTTTATGATTAATTGTATTTTATTTTGGTAAGTCTCCGTTCTGCCCTTAATCTTTAAGAATGTATCATTACCGAGAGATTCAAAAAATGGTGCACTTGCATCCCACATCCTTCCTTCGATCATTCCGGTACGATCAGCCAGTTGCGCTTGAATATATAAACTCCCATTCTTTGTTGTCCTCAATGCTTTACTTTGCACTAAAAATGTATCGTCAATTATATTGCCACTATTGAGTTGTGATATGAACTTTTTCGACATTGATAATGATCCTTACCCGTCTGGATGATTTGATAGACCTGGTATTCGTAGGTTGTATTTTTTACAACGTTTAAGCCTGATTTTACGTACTTACTTTCTCAAAGTCAAGATAATATACGATAGCTTAAGTAGTTGAATAAATTGTTTTTATATTGACAATATAATAGATTAATTTTATAAATTAACGCCAGAAAGATGCGTGTTTATGTTAAGGGAAAAATTAAAACAAGACAGGTAAATATTACATAACATGGCTTGATTATGTGGATTACCTCTTGCGGTGGAATTTGCAAGGGAATGGCTTAAAAACAAAAAATATTTGTCGTTTATAGTAACTACAGGATGAAAGGCGGAGTTTATAACCTGATTATAAAACTTTCCAAAAGCAAGGAAATCAATATCGGCCGACTTGGTGCCTTTGCTTTTCCCAAAGGCTTTTATGTATACACCGGAAGCGCTCAAAATGGTCTTGAAAAAAGAATAAATAGGCACCTTTCAAGTAGTAAGAAGTTTCATTGGCATATTGATTATCTTCTGTCTTACGCAAAGATTGTCAAGGTACTCAGGCATATTGGGGATAGAAATGCCGAATGCAGGTTGAGTCGTATGATAGGCAGATATGATGGTGCAGGTGTTATTGTAAACAGATTTGGTTCTTCCGACTGTGATTGCGTGACACATCTTTATTATTTTAAGAGTATGCCAGGTATTAAAGATTTGAATTTGCGCAGTACGTGAAACTCAGAGACGTTACTTTTCTTGTTACTTTGGGGTTTTTAGCTATTATGTCTTACTGTTAAACAGTTCTCCTATTTGATCATATGCATTTTCTAATCTAAGCACCAGTTTTTTCAGTATACTCAGTGCAACTAAAGGATTACTTGATATTAATGTTTCCAGTATATCTTTACTTATAACATTTAATCTACATTCCGAAATCGTCTCAGCTGTAATTGTCCTTGGCTTGTTTGTAATAACAGACATCTCGCCGAAGAATTCCCCAAAGCCTAATGTAGCTAGAACTACTTCTCCTTTTGGTGTTTTTCTGGTTAATTTAACTTCACCTGAACAGATTAAGTACATTTCACTGCCAAGGTCTCCTTCCGTAAACACGACTGTTCCTTTTGGAAATTCTTTACCTACCTCTTTAAACGTTTTGCCAGCCAACTGCATATCATTATCTCCATTCCTTGATCAGTTCTGTCATATCGAAGTTCTGGGACTTCTACAATTCTTTCTCGCATAAAATACTTCTGCAAAGTTACAAAGTCAAGTTAGAACTATATTAATAGTAGCCTCGCACACTTGTATGCCATCATACATCACTCGATTATGTCAATTGCATCTTCAACAGAAACCCTGCCAGGTGCACGTGGATGTATGGACGTATAACCCACCGGTAGAATAGAGATTGGACGCAAGAAGTGGGGTAGTTTGAGGATCTTGCGTACCTCATCTTCAGAAAACGCCCCTACCCATACACTGGCCAGACCCAGATCGTGAGCAACAAGTAACACATTTTGAATACTGGCCGAGACATCTTGAACCGCATACAGTTTAGCGCCTCGTTCACCATAATGGTCTTTTATCCGCAAATCTACACATCCAACTATTACCAATGGGGCCTTGGCAATAAATGATTGGCCTAATGCAGCTTTTGCTAAATCTTTTTTTATAGTTTGATTAAAAATAAAATAAAATTTTCTACTCTGAAGGTTTCCAGCGCTTGGCGCCCATATTATAGCTTCCTTTAAAGCGTCTTGTGTTTCTTTTGGTATTAACTTATTAAGAAACCGCCTCACACTTCTTCTCTCTTTAATTATATTCAATATATTCATCATTATGCTCCAGTTTCAGAACGTAAGAGTTTCCCATTGTAAATTCATGGAAAATCAACAATGGGGTTTTGTTTATTGTAAATTGTTGATAATATTGTTGCAAGTATTTAAAGGGGCTTCATTTTATAAAAATAAGTACTATTATTAAAACGACTTGCAAAAGGCCGGTTTTTAATAATAATTAAGTGTCGCCAGGGAATCTGTATAAAATTAAGAGATTTCATAAATTATTCTTGACTAAAGTGAAAAAGGTGTAATAATAATAAATTCAGTAATTTTGACATTTATTTATACCATACACATAACATGTCTCATGACCTGCATGAATTAGCGAAAAGTGCCGGTGGTACATTCCATTTTACCACCCTCTTAATAAGACGGGCAAGGGAATTGGCTGGTAACGCGCAACAATTGATTGATTTAGATTCGAACGATCCTGTCGAGATTGCACTTGAAGAATTTGCCAGTGGTAAAATTTCTTTCGCTGATGAAGAAGAAAAATAGAGCAGGGAACTTAATCATTCCAAATATTGTTAACCTACATAATAAGTTTGCAAGCCAATAATGTAACCCGGAGATTTTTATATGATTAACGTTAAACATTTAACAAAACGGTATGTGAATATTGCAGCAGTAGACGATATATCTTTCAATGTAGGGGAAGGCGAGATTGTCGGACTCCTCGGCCCAAACGGTGCTGGTAAGACAACCACTATGCGAATGATAACTTGCTTTATGCCTCCAACCCAGGGGATTGCAACTGTAGCCGGATATGATGTTTTTAATGATTCAATACATGTGCGCCAACAGATTGGATATTTGCCGGAGAATGTTCCTCTTTATCCGGATATGAGAGCAATTGAATATCTTATGTTTCGGGCCAAACTTAAAAATATACCTAGAAAAGAAAGAAAACAAAGAATAGGTTTTTGTCTTGAAATGTGTGGAATTTCGGATGTGCAGAATCAAATCATTGGAACTTTATCTAAAGGTTATCGTCAGAGGGTTGGTCTTGCTGATACCTTAATCCATAACCCAAAAATCTTGATTCTTGATGAACCTACTATTGGGCTTGACCCAAATCAAATAAGACAGATTAGACAAGTAATCAAGGATCTTGGCGAAAAACATACAATTTTATTGTCAACACATATTCTTCCCGAAGTGGAAATGGTTTGCGGCAGGGTTATAATAATTAATAAAGGCAAAATCGTAGCGATGGATACACCGGAAAATCTGATGAAGCAATTAAGGAGTACCGCAAACGTTGTCTTAGAAATAAAAGGTGATGGAGAAAAGATTAAGGATAACCTTTCCAGCGTAAATGGTGTACGTTCTGTAGTATGGAAAGAGAAGGGAGATGCAAACGAATTTGTTGTTGAAGCAATGGAAGGCAAAGACTTAAGAGAAGATGTATTCAAATGTATAGTGGAAAATAATCACATATTACGTGAGATGAAGCGGCAGACTATTACTCTGGAAGAAATCTTTCATCAAATTACTACCAAAGAAACGGGGGGAGATTCACATAATGCGTAATGTGCCTACTATTTTCCAGCGTGAGATAGCATCTTATTTCTTTTCGCCAATAGCATACGTCGTAATTTCTGTTTTCCTTATTGCCTCAGGATTCTTCTTTGCCGGTAATTTACAATTCTGGCAGGAGGCGTCTTTAAAGGGTAGTCTGGATTCAATTCAATTTTTCCTCTTGTTACTTACACCCGTAATTACTATGAAACTCTTTTCGGAAGAAACAAAATCCGGAACGATTGAGACACTAATGACTTCTCCTGTTTCAGATTTTGATGTAGTTTTCGGCAAATTTCTCGCTGCCCTGAGCTTGTATACTGTAATGATTTTACCGACATGGATATATGTCTTATTCCTGTCTATTTTTGGGAATCCGGACTTCGGCCCAATTTTCTCTAGTTATATAGGTCTAATACTTATGGGAGGACTCTTTGTCTCTGTTGGCTTACTTGTATCATCGTTAACGAGAAACCAAGTTGTTGCTGCCGTAATTGGAATAGTTTCATTAATAATTCTCTGGGTTGTTGGTTTTTTAAGCACATATGGTGAAGGTTGGTTTTACGAAACTCTCGGATATATCGGTACGTTTGACCATTGGGAATCTTTTACAAAAGGTATTGTAGATACAAGGGATGTAATTTACTATCTGAGTTTTACCGCATTACTTTTGTTTATTACGGTACGAAATGTTGAGAGTAGAAAATGGAGGTAAAGAAGTCATTGAATAACGAAGAAGTAAAACCATCAGAGCAATTACAGGATATTCGAAAGAGGAAGACCTTAATCGGAGCTAATGTAATTTTTATGATTCTTATTTCCATAATTATATTCGTCTTTGTTAGCTATATCAATGATAGACATTATTATCGTTTCGACTTCACCTCATCTGGAAGATACACATTATCCAGTAAGACAAAAAAAATACTGAAAAATCTTGACCAACCGGTTTTTATAACCTCACTTCTGGTACAAAATCAAGACTATCGCTTTTACGGGCAAATCGTAGATATACTTGAAGAATATAAATATAAAACAGACAAGATAACGGTTAACCTCTTAAATCCTTTGACAGATCGTACCAAGATAACAGAACTGGCAGAAAAGCTTAAGATGGATCTGGAACAATTGCAATTAAATTCGATAATCTTTACCTGTGGCGACAAAAGCAAACATGTAAAGCAAGCAGAAGTAATTGAAAGAGAATTTCCTTTTAAATTTAAGGGCGAAGAAATCTTTACATCTGCGATCTTAAACGTAACACAGGAAAAACAAACAACCATCTATTATGTCAAAGGGCATGGGGAAAGAGATTTGGAAGATTTCGAACGTGCCGGTTTAGGCAATCTGTCAAATTCGATAAAACGTGCAAATTATAACGTCATCCCCCTTGATTTATTAAAAAAGAAACAAGTCCCTGAAAACTGCGACATACTCTTCATTGCCGGACCAACAAAAAGTTTTTCGACAGAAGAAACAAATTATATTCGCAACTATCTCGGGACTTCGGCAAAATTAATAGACGAGAAAGGTGAACTTAAAGATGGTAAATTGCTCGTAATGCTGGAACCTGCTTTAGGCTCCAACAAGCCCTCTGGTTTAAAGGCATTACTTGGGGAATATGGTGTAGTGGTTAGGGATGATGCAGTTGTATATAACAAAGTGAATATGCCACTTTATGGTATGCAGACAGTTGTAGAGATATATATTAGTGATGATAAGTACCTGGAACATGAAATAACAGAAGATATTAAAAAACTTACAACAGTATTTTATGGTTCATGTGTGGTCAACCTGGCCCCATTGACCGATACAATGGCGTTCTCATCAAAAGCTATTGTACAGGCTCCTGATCAAAGTTGGGGTGAGACGGAAGTCGGCTCCAAGGCAAGACCGAAATATGATGAAGACTCAGATGTCTCTTCTCCTATTACACTGGCAATAGCAGCCGAGCTAAGAGAACCGGAACAGGAAGTAAATCCAACAACCCCTCCACATGCCACAAAGGCGTTTGCCGGCATCGGGAAAAAGGGATCGCGTATTGTGGTCTTCGGTGATACAGATTTCGCTGCAAATGCATTTTCTGATAATCCAGGGAATCAAGACCTTGTCTTAAATGCCATAAGCTGGCTGGCTCATAGAGAAAAAGAGCTTGGAATATCAGCAAAGGCCCCTGACGTCAGAAGGGCTATTGTTAAACCTGGACAAATAACTGTTATATTCTGGTTATCTATAGCAGGACTACCATCCATTGGTATTTTAATTGGATGTTTCGTCTGGTGGAGAAGAAGAAGATAATCGGAGGCTTAAAATAATATGAAGTTTAAAACGACCATAATTCTCTTAATAATAGCACTTATCGGCGTAGCGTATATATTCCTGTATGAAAAGAAGCAATATAGGAAGGAAGTGTGGTTACAAAGACAAATGATGGTACTGCCAGACTATAAGGCAGGCCAAATCAGTAAAATTGAGATTAAAAAAGAGAAAGATTCCATCGTCCTTGAGAATATTGACGAAGAACATTGGAGAATGTTGGAACCTCTTCAGATAAGAGCTGATAAAGCTGAAGTGACAGATGTTCTTTCACAATTTGAGTTTCTAAGGAAAGTCGGTACCATTAAAGAAAGCGAAGTTGAAATCTTCAACTTAAAAGACTACGGCCTCGACCAACCTAAAATTATTGTCAATCTCTGGAAGAAAAAGGGGGGAATGACTTTAAAGGAAACTGACGTAGTAGCAACAGGCACTGAATCTAAATATACCATTAATATTGGTGACAAGCTGGCTGCGGGGCAGAATACTGTATACATAAATGTGGAAGGTAATAATAAGGATGTTTTTGTCGTTTCGGCAAAAATATTAGAAAAAATTAATAAAGATATAAATGAGTTAAAAAATAAATGGGTATTTGAATTTGATGAAGATGCAGTAGAAAGGATTAGAATTCAAAGTGATTCTAAAGAGGCTATTGTTTGTTCTAAGGCAGATCAGCACTGGTGGGTGTCTCAACCTGTTTCGGATCGCGGTGATAGCGAAAGGATCAAAGGTATTCTTAATGAATTAAAGAATATAAAGATTGATAAAACAGAGTTTGTATCAGATAACAAAGATGATATATCCAGGCATGGTTTAGACAAACCAAGGCTTACGGTTAGTATTGGCTACAAAGATAAATCGCAAAGCATTCTTCTGGGGCACAATCTGGACAACAAGGTTTATGCAAAGCGTGACGATGAGAGTTCTATATTTCTTGTACATGACGTTGTAATCAGGGATCTTGACTTAGAGCCGAATGATTTGCGTGACAAACAACTGTTGAGATTCGATTCGATTGGAACTTATGGGATAGAAAAAATAGAGCTGAAATATCCTGATGCAATATTAACGATGGAAAAGACCAGTCAGTATGATTGGATGATTAAATCTCCCACTGAAATTCTGGCCGATAGAGACACAGTCAGGGAATTTGTTGAGAAGATTAAGGATCTTCAAATTCAAAGTTATGTAGACGATAGTGGTGGAAATTATGATGAATATGGTTTGGGAGAATCTTCTGTTGAAGTCTCGGTTTTTAGAAAAATTGGAGAAGGAGAAACCGTAAAATTTATAAT
>Ga0209977_10000202_pt1 | contig 23056 bp, 21 predicted proteins | sample SumtaG_2_FD_183113 | JGI IMG/M metagenome (GOLD analysis project Ga0209977, IMG submission 183113) | Deep subsurface microbial communities from Indian Ocean to uncover new lineages of life (NeLLi) - Sumatra_00607 metaG (SPAdes) (version 2) | ecosystem: Environmental > Aquatic > Marine > Oceanic...
GAAACGCATAAGATAAGACTGATAAAAATCCTTAAATTCTTCACTTTTTACTCCTTTTTCTTTAAATTTTAAACCCTTTAACCATTCTAAATAATCTTAGTTTCTTTTCCCTTAATTATCACCTCCTCTGGCCGAAAAAATCACCTCAAGTTGCTTTACTGAGCTCAAAGGTCGATAATCCCTATGCCTTTCACAAATTTGATCTTCGTTGAAAACGGCTTCGACAGCCGGGCCAGTTTTTCGATAATCTTTTTAGCGGCTGAGGGACTGGCAAGTCTAGGGGTTCCAATCTGAGACCTTGGCATGCCGGAACCAAGTTCCAAAGGATGCAATTCGACGGATAGCAGTTTCCCGGGGCCGAACTTCGCAATCGCAAGGACACTTTCCCACCAAGCTTTTTCCCATCGGTCGCTATAGACGCCTTCAAGTCCACGAGCGGTGCGGGCATCGAACACATCCGCGATTGTACTGTTGAAAATATCCAGGTTAGGACCGGTCGCCTCGAATAAGTCCGCGCCCTGCGCCTCCAGCGAATAGGCATGAAACATGAAGTTGGCAAGGCTATAGAAGATCGGCTTCCCCTTGTATATCTCTATGCCTCGCAACCGGTGCGGGCCATGCCCGACAAACATGTCGGCACCGGCGTCGATCACGGAGCGAGCAAAGAGGGGGTGGAAATCCGCGGGAACGTCGGTGTCGTTGCCAGGCGCGTGCGAGTGGAGGGTGACAAAAACGAAATCCGCCTGCCGCCGCGCGGCCTTGACCTGAGTAAGTATTGCCTTGGCGTCCCTCTCGTCTACCACCGACTCCACCCGGTTTTTCTCACCCTTTCTGATGCGGGTGCGGAAAAAATTGAATTCGTCGGCGGGCGACTGCGCTGCGGGGGGTCGGCCTTTTCTCAAGTCATTCAGCGTGACGCTTCGCAATTGATCGAAAATCGAAGGTTCCAGATAAATGTTTCTGATCGTTCTCAATGCGCTCAGTCCGGGACGCCCTTTGAAATCGGGGCGAGGATCCATTGCTCTGGACATGCGCATGAAGGAGGAAGCCGCGGAGATTATCGCAATGCGGCCAAAGGCAGTCTGAAAATAGGCGGGAGCTCGCGCCTGGCCGAGTGTTTGACCTGACCCTGCGCGAACCAGTCCAACCTCGTCCAGAATGGCGTCAGTCTCGTTCATCCCTTCGACGCCGTAGTCCGTGGTGTGGTTGTTGGCCCGCGAGACTATGTCGAAGCCCATCCACTTGATTTCTTTTGCCATATCCGGTGTTCCGTGCAACCATACGCCGCCGTATTCGGCCTGTGGAGTAGGTTTAAACTTGCGAGTATCAAAGACATTCTGTTCGAAGTTGGTGAAAGCCACAGTGGCGCTGCGAACGAGATTAACCAATCCTGCAAATGCCCGTTCATCTTCATAGACCGAGACGGGACGCATGATGATCGAATCTCCTGTGGCAGCGAATGAGATTTCGGCCGAAACGGTCGGTGTTCGTGGCGCAGGTGCTTTTGACTGAGAGGATTGGGTCGAGGGAGACCGGGACTCCAATCCGGATACATGTCCAACCTGGAGCGCACCTTGACCCAGAAGAAGAATCGTAATAGCTATACCTATATACTTCAACAGTATTTTCATGGTTTTTCCTCCTTTTTTTTGCTTCCGCATAATTTTTTTTACAATGTTATTGCCACGCTACGCTCGCAACAGCGGATCGCACAGCCTGTTACCGGTTAAATACGCAACTGCTGGGCGATGCTGTTAAACGCCGGCGAATCCGTGGCCGGCTGAAGGATGATGACATCCTTCAGCCGGTCGGTATCGCGCTTCAGTTTTTTCAGAATGAGAACCGAACGGAGAGCTTGAAGGTCCTAACACCGGTCAGGCCTGTGACCCTTTGATAAGAGCCAGCGGGTGAGTATGTCCCCGCAGTTGTGTTCTCATCCGTCGGCCGCCATGTCCCTCCTGGATTGAGGACGGTATCGAGATAAGAATGCCCCAGCAGGTTGTAGATATCGACAAACAAACCCAGTCTTCCGAAATCGAGGTTTAACTCTTTCTCGAGTCGAAAATCCACATTGTCCGCTGCGGGATACCGCCGCGTGCCCGAGGCTTCCACATTGACCCCAAAAGAGTCGGATGCGGCGTTGTTCGCAGCGGTCCAAGCTGCCGGAGGAACGACATTGACGGTCCGCTGCCAAGGGGTCCCGCTAAAGTGGGTATAGAAGAACGAGGCTAAAAACCCCAAGGGAAGTTCGGCCGTACCGTAGAGCTTGATCATGAGAGGACGATCGAAGCCGGTCCGGCCATAGCGGTTGACCCACCAACTGGCGTTAGGGTAGGCGCCACTCCATCCCCAATGCTGTCCGCGGGAACCGGTTCTATAGGCCTCGGTTTTGGAAAGCACAACCGATCCGCCGAGCTGCCAGCCGTTAGACATCCGCTTCATGAATGTGAATTCGAGCGCTTGATATCTTTTCTTAGCTTCAGGGACGTTCCCCAGCCTCGTCACCTCGTTTGGGGCATCTTCGGATTGGAAATACATCGTGACTGTCTCTGCGGGAAAATCTTCATAGGCCGGGACGGTCGTGGTGAAGGGAACCCACCAATCAGTCGCCTGTTCATAAGTGTACCAATAGCGATCCGTGTCTGGGTCATACCTGATCCCGTTGATCATGTTTTCTTGGTGCCGATAGATGTATTGGAATCCAACATTTAAATCCGCCACGAGTTCGTGATTGGCACCGACGATGAACTCGTCGTATATCGGCCCACTGATATCCGGATCAATACGCGTCTGCCAATACTCCGGCAACATAATTGCGGGAGACAATCCGTAGTGTTCATATCTGTCTATAGGAGGAGCATCAAGATCGCCGTTTTCGTTCAGATCCCACCAATTAAAGCTGAACTGTGTCTGCCGAAAAGGATGGGCGCCCTGGAATTTAGCAGCCCCTATGACTTCCCTGTAGCGTGAATAAGACGCCTTCAAAGCCGTTTTTCCATCACCGAAGAGATCGTAGACAAGGCCCAGACGCGGACTGATCCCGGTGTAATCGATGCAGTTATCCCAGCGTTCGGTCGCCGGCATCGCCCCAAAGGGATTGAAGCCTAAAAAGTCATCACTTAATGGATCCATGAATATGGCTGCCCCGATCGCCTCGGAGATTCCGCCACCGGCCGCTTTTTCCGAGCTTGGGATCCAACCGTTATAGTCGTCGACGCGGAGGCCGATATTTATGGTTAGACGATTGGCGATCGTCATGCTGTCCTGGAGGAAGAAGCTTAAGCGAATCGTGGAACCGTTGACATTGTTCGGACTACTCTCCGGACCGGCGTTCTGAACACGGATCCGGCCATCGCCATAGGTAGGATGGGGTTCATCCAATCCGTCTCGCCCCCGGTAATAGTACGGACTGTTGTCCCAGTAATACCAAATGATCGGCCTGTTCATCCACCAATCCCAATCGCTGACTCCATAATAAACGGTCGCGCCGACTCTAAATTCATGGTCGGCACCCAGGAAATTATCCTGGAAATGCGTCAGACGGGTACTCGCCTGGTAGGTATATCTCGGGACAATCTGTTCGCGTGAACGGTGCCCCCACTGGTAGCCGGTGTACGAGTCCCTGTAGGCATACTTGTCTGGATTTTCAGAATAGCTGTAATATCTGATATCGTTCCAGCCGCCCCGAATATCGAGGAACGTGTCTTTCGAGATAACCCAGGACAAGTAGGCCGTCACGGTTTTGTTGGGCTGTTTGTAATCTTGTGTGCGATCCGATGCATTACGCGGGGCCGCAAAATTATAGGGAGTGTTAGTAGTGTTGTAATTGCCCAACATGAAGAACCGGAGATTCTTACTCAGCATGGAGGTCAGCTTGAGAAAACCGCTGTAATATGTTTGTGAAGGCTGATATTCATCGTACGGTACCCCGCCAAGAGTGGCCGGAACAAAGGGAGCCACCCATTTATGGTACGTATATCCCCCGCTGGTGAAGAACCATAATTTATCCTTGATGATGGGACCGCCGAACATCGCGGAGTTTGCGGTGCTTAAGACATGGAAGCTCGGCGCCGAGATGTTGTAGGCTGCGAGTTGCTCGTCCGTGAAGAGAACCTTATTAAGCCCCTCGGCCGTATAATACGTCTGGACCATGCCGCTGAATTCATTGCCGCCCGACTTGGTCACAACGTTGATGAACGAGCCTGACGAATTGCCGATCTCGGCCGTAAGTCCGCCGGTCACGATCTCGACCTCTTCCATGGCTTCAAATTCAACCGCCGGACCAGGATCCATGAGATCCGGGTCGTTCGCTTCCACGCCATCGAGCTGAAAAACGTTCGAGATCTCATTCCCGCCGTGAATAACCTTCGCTTGAAGGTAAATATTCGTTCCAGTACCCCCGCCGCTCGAACCGGGCGTCAGGTTTAAGAGCGCCAAGAGGTTTCGGTTCAGGGGCAGGTTCTCCATGCTCTCCTTAGTGAACGTGGTCGAGAGCTTGTTCGCTGTGACATCAACCATGGGCGCGGCCGCTATGACCGTGACCTCTTCTTCAATGGTGGCAATTTCCATAGTGATGCTAACCCTGACAGTTCTTCCCACCCGAACGACGAAGTCTTTCCGCAGCACGGTCTTGAATCCTTGCAGTTCGAAGGTAATTGTGTAGGTCCCGGGCGGCAACGCCGGAAGGCGGTATAGCCCTTTTCCATCGGAAATGTCCGTCGAGGAGCCGATCAAACTTGGACTTGTCGCCGTAATATTAACGCCCGGAAGCGGTGCGCCGGTGTCGTCAGTGACAGTACCGCGAACGGTACCGGTTTGAAGATGTTGAGCGTTGAGAATGGAAAACATCGAAACGCATAAGATAAGACTGATAAAAATCCTTAAATTCTTCACTTTTTACTCCTTTTTCTTTAAATTTTAAACCCTTTAACCATTCTAAATAATCTTAGTTTCTTTTCCCTTAATTATCACCTCCTTATGTATTTTTATCCCCCTCCTAGATAAATTAATTCGCATATAAACCATCATGTGTTTTATATTCCATTGACATCGCTATTTTGTAGCTATTTTTGACGAAAAAAAAATGACAGCCAAATATTCATATTGTATTTATATGCAAAATTCATGCCAATATAATAGCTTTTTTATTTCGTTTATTATCAGTAAATTAAGATATCTGTGTCATACATATGATTCAATTTTTTGTATTTTAATCCAAATTTTTGTATTACCTATGAGCGCCACTACATTTATTCATAACGATGGATGTCGCCTCCAACCATTACTATTTCAGGATGTCCCAGCGCGTCAAATGATTCAAGCGGATTACTGTTGATGACTTGAAGATCAGCCAATTTGCCTGCCTCGATCGTTCCCAACTTATATTCCCTGCGCCAGCGCTCTGTGAGCACCCTGGCTTCTAATAGCGTATCGAAGATCTCTCCATTCAGCAACTCGACCCTTACCTTATTTCGAACACAACCTTGTAGAATCAGTCAGTTTCGGTCCGGTTGGTAATCAACGATTCGAACATATAGCTCATCTTTGACAGTTGAAAAATGCAACTTATTGTTTTTAACAATAATAAAAGAAAACAAGTACTTGTCAAGCAGAACGCATAAAACCGCTATAGTTGTTTCAAACGGGTTTTGGACCCTTTTTCGGCAGGATCTAAATAAGTTATTTGGGGCTCTTCTCGATTTCCTCGATTAACTTCTTCATTTCTGTCTGCTCTGGGTTCAGGCGCAGAGAAGCTTTTAAGGCATCTAAAGCCTTCTCTTTTTGGCCGGTATTGGAATAGCAGAAACCGAGAGAGTTGAGAAGGGCTGTATCGCTGTCGTAGATTTTATTCCCTTCCAGTAAATTCTCTATCGCTTCAGAATACTTTCCCATTCCCATGAACGCTCTTCCCTTTATAAGATAATATTCAAATTTCAGTTTCTCATCATCTTCAATGTTCTTGATTAATTCCAAACTTTTATCGAACTTTTTAACTTTAAACAAAAAATGAGCATACCCAATCAATCCTTTCTTATAATCAGGTTCTAACTCATATGCCTTTTGAAAAAAGGATTCTGCTTTTTCATACTCTCTCACTCTTTCATGCTGGGCAGCCAGCATGTAAAAATACAAGAATTTATTGGAAAGGGAAAGAGGCTTCGAATAGGCTATGGGATGAGATATAATTTCTATTGGGGAAATGATGAAATTCGCTCCTCTTTCATCAATCGTCTCTCCCTTCTCATCGATTAAACTCAGCTTCATTTCATAATAATCGGGAGCCAATTCCTCCGGAGCAATTGTGTGTGTAACAAATAAAATCCTCCTGTAAGGATAGCTGCTCAAATTGATAATAAAAGATTTTTGTGAAGGATTATTCGGCTTTAAACTTTTTATGAAAACTTTTACTTTTCCTTCTTTCCAAAGATCTTGAGTAATGTTTGAGAAATTAAAAAAGAATGAAATATTATCCGTAGACGAAAAAGTGTTTGTAGGATCAACAACCAACTTTTTATCCAACACCTTAAAAGGAATATGCAAATTTTGCTGATAACTCTGGAATTTATAGCCTAATAGAAGGCCGGTAATTCGAGGCGATTCTGACTCTTCTGGAACAAAAATCTCTTTCTCCAATATGCTGAACTCTTTGCCTACAGAATTCTGAAGGAGAATGATAAGTTTATATTTGCCTTTAATAACAGGAAAGGAATCCTCGATGGCAATCCCGTTGCCTTTTACCTTACTAAGGTCTTCAGGGGAAAAATAAAAAGGGAAACCTCTTGTATACTGAAAAATGATATTATCTTCTATTCTCAGACTCACGCTAATCTGAAAATTAAAAAAATACTGATCTTTGGGTTCAAAATAATCAATAGAAAGGCTTTTTGGGGCTATTGAAAAATGCAAGAAATTCATCCCCGTGAGTGGGTCCTGAATCAAAGCTACATGGGCATCACTTTCTATGTAATTGGTCATATATTCAGTGCTTACCATTCCTTTATAATCTAGAAAATGGGTGGCATAACTGGGGTTAACATCCTTTTTTGGAGATTCGATAATTTCAGCTAAGAGAATGAGATTTCTCGGAGACGGTTGATAACCTAAAGGGATTTCACCAGGAATCATGGATATGGATACATCGGCTAAAGTTGGAGCAAGCTCCCTGATTTTCTCATACAAGGCCCCGTAATCAAAAATAGCCATACCTCTGCTATGAACCATCAAGCTTGCAGGACCATCAGAGACATGATCATACAACTTATATTCTCCGAAGCCCCCTCTTTGATAAAAAACAAGAGCAAAGTGGGGAGGAAGCCCCTTTTTTTTCTCCCCATAATAATACCAAACCTGGGTGGGATAGAGGCCAAGCGTTCCTTCAAATCTTTCGATGCTCACGGGAGGGCCAAGTATGATATAAAACCTCCCCATATCTGTCATCCATCCTTCCCTTACGGTTCCTCGCTTGTAAAATTTATTGGCATATTTAAATCGTTTGATGTGCTCATCCTTATATTCATTTTGAGGAGTGCCTGGGGTGGGATCTCTCTGCTTCCAGAGAGTCTCTATAAAAATATCCTTGTCTCTATCAGTGGCCAATTGCATGAAGACTTCTTTTTCTTGAGGAAGAATGATATAGCGTGTAAGTTTTAAAAAGTCTCTGTATTTTTCGGCAAGATCTTTTTCTTTAATTTTTTCCCTCGAGAAAAGTGAAAAAGTCAAGAAAAGACATAATAGACAAATCCCTGCTGTTTTTGTTGCTTTTTTCATCGCTTCATTCAAACCTTTATTTTAAAAATTTTCCTTGCTTTTCCGCTGTCTGGCTTTCCAATAATGACCACATCGACTAAATATTTTCCAGGGTTTAAATCATAGGGGAAAGTAAACTCAATCTCCTTCATTCGGAGAACTTCATCCTCTGGCATCTCAAAAGACTTGATTTCTTTGAATTTATCTCTTTTTAAACCTTTTTCCTCGTAGATGTAGAATTCAAACTCGAAATCAGACTTAAGGAGGTCCTCTTCCTCTTTAAATATTAAAGATGTAACAGGAATCGCAACCACAAATTCTTTATTCTCTTTGTTATATTCCACATCAAAATCCACAAACTTCTTCGCCATACCTCCTTCTTCAGAGATAAAGCCAAATTTGGCTCTTTCAATCGCTTCAAAAAGATCCCCGTATATACCCGAATATGGGTCAAAGGTAAAATGACCAAGCCCCCTCTTATCAACAAACCTTATGCCAAGATCATATCCGTAATAGATCCACCAGAGAATAGATCCTTTTATTTCTGGTATTCCGTGGGTGAAAGTCTCATCGATTTTATCTGGGTATCCCAAATAGATATAGATTCTTCCCCTGTCCGTCTTCCATCCTGAGGGACCTTCTCTAAAACGCTTGTTGGCGTATTCTATTCTCCTGAAAAACTCCTCCTTAAATTTGTTTTCCTCTGTATCTGGGTCTGGATCCCTCTTGGCCCAAAAATCCTCGATAAACTCCTCCCTCGATTCTTTATCTGGAAGATGATTAAAAATTTTCCTCTCCTGCTTGGACATGATGAGGCGAGCTGTCTCGTAAAAATTGCGGCTGTCCGGATCAAGCTTAATTCTGACTGTCGTTCCGCAGCCAGAAAATCCCAGCATAATAAAGACACTGATGAGCGGAAATAAATTATATATCATTTCGGCCGCAATCTTTCTTCTGCCTTTTTGGGCTAATTCCCGGTTAATCAGCATAATTATTTTTCTTCGATTTTCTTTTTTATAAATTCAATAAATCCTTTGACTTGCGAGGCCCTTTCAGAATCCGGATCTTGTTTGATATAACTCTCAAAAGCGTCAATGGCTCCCTTGTAGTTTCCCAAAGCCAAATGAGTAATGCCGAGTTGATAAAAACCATCGAGAAAATCCCCCTGGATTTCGACAGCTTTTTTATAATACTTCAAGGCCTCTTGGAACTCGGATACATTGTAATAGTTTGTGCCGATGTTATACAGAACTGTCGGGTTATCGATCTTTTCAAATTCGATTTTGTAGTACCATTCCAGCGCTTTCTCATTTTGGCCCCGGTTGGCATAGCAATTTCCGATAAGCAGTATAACATCATTATTGTTGGGTTCTTTCTCTAAAATCTTCATGTAAAATTCTTCCGCCTTGTCATATTTTTCCATCTCAAAATAGGCATTTCCGATATTCTTGTTAACGATGTAGGCATCGGGAGATTCTTCAAGAATCTTCTCGAAGATTTCGATAGCTTCTTCGTACTTTCCTTCCTTGAAAAGCTTATTTCCCTCGGTAAGGCCTTCCACTAACTTGTCAAGAATAACAACTCCCTCAACCTTCTTCAACTTTGTTTTAATGGCTGGATTTCTGCTTAATCCTTTGACTTGAATAGATATTTTTTTGGGCATGTATCCCGCTTTTTCAAAATCAACATTCCACCCTCCGCCTCTAATCCACGAAGCTACCCACTTTCCGTTTGCATCTGTCAAAACTTCAAAGCCACTTTGTGACCTTGTGAAAAAGAGTTTAACCTTGACTCCCTCTATAGGGTTGCCTTCTTCATCATAAACATTACCAACAATCCTTGCCTTCCCTTTGTAATCTTGAGTGAAAACAGAGATGCCGACTAAAAAAACTATGATAAGTAATAGTGCTACTTTTTTCATCTAAAACCTTTTCTGAATTCTGTGTGCGTTTTATTAGTTAACCAATGGAACAAAATGTTAGGAAAGCCCCTCCCTTACTATAGTAGAGGAAGGGGCTTTAAGTTTCTGTTGGAAATCTGCTTAGAAGCTAAATCTCACTCCTATCCTCATCACTCTCGGGTTCAGGATTTTGTTCAGCTCATAGGTATGTGGGTCGGGCACGTATTCGTTCAGGGAGGGATCTGCATACTTATAAAAAGTACCGTGATATCTATCGTTCCTATTGGTCGCGGTTGCACTGTTGAGGGCATTGAACACGTCTACCATAAAATAAAGTTTTCCAATATCTCCGACTTTCAGCATCTTTTCAATTCGTAGGCTCAAGTTGAAGAAAGTGGGCAGCCGTTCTGTGCCACGCGGTGTCATGTGGAGGGTGGCGCTTCTGCTCAACGGATTCGGGAGAGTGTAGTCGACAATCTGAAATGTCTCTATGTTGATCCAGCCTTCCCTGCCCAGGAAGGTGAAGCCTAGATTGAAATCATAAGGGAGCTGATAGAGTCCTCCAATCTTCACAAGCCATCTGGAAAAAATTTGACCACCGTAACCTTGATAAGGCTGATATTCTTTTCCCTCGAGAGCCCAGATATTAGTGGGATTCATATAGCCCTTATCTCCATATTTTACTGATTGTTTCTGCCAGGTAAAATTCGCATCGAGCATCCACTTGTTGGACAATCTCTTTTTGAGGACGAACTCAAGGGCATAATAATCATGGTATAAATCAGGCTGCTTCTTTACTCTTTCCCAAGGAGAGTAAGTAGTCCCCTCTGCAGAAGTGTAGTACCACTCATGGCTGGCAGCATCTTTTGTGTCACCGAGACCTGGGATATTAGCTGGAGGAGTTCCTGCAGATATGTACCAATCTTGGTTTTCGAATACTTCAGTTGCGGGAAAATATTTGAGTGTCCATCTGTAATTATCATACTTTCTGTAATGGGCGTTTATCTGGATTCCAAAATCTGGGAGGAGTTCCCTTTCCAGGGAGAGAATGGCTTCCAAGGTCCGCGAAGAACCGGCATCACTATCAATAGATTGATAGGGAACTAAATTTAAATTTCCGGGGTCCGCATAATCATAGTCTCCCCAGAATGTATCAGCCGCATCAGCCCAATTTCCGGTGAAATTTCCCGCATCATTAAATACTCTGTAAGGCGAATAATCGGCAATCGTGTGCCAGTAAAGCTCTGTGTAATCAACAATTCCGTCACCATTGTCCTGCCACCAGAACTCCATCCAGCCCTCGCTTCCTCCAGGAGTCCATCGATTTCCCTCACTTGCTCCCATGTAGTCGCCATATTTAGCAAGAGAGAGCTTGGCAATGGTCTTGCCGTCGCCGGTGACATCCCAAGTAAATCCTATTCTTGGAGAGAAAACTGTCCAATTATAGGTGCTACCGTCAGTCGCTTCTGCCTCAACTTTTGGAATGTCGACTCCGGGAAGGAGATTGTCAAGAAGATCCGTTGTTTGTGCGGTGACATTGTTGGCCCAGACTGGGTTATCGTCTACAGCCTTTCTGGTATAGGATTTGATATTGGGTGTTTGTATGTCATACCTCAGGCCAAGGATTACATTCAATCTGCCAGTCGATATCGTATCACTGAAATAACCAGCAAAAGCTGTTACTCCTCTGTCGTAGGTACTTCCTCTTTGGAACTCAAACCGCATAAAATTAGGGTCTTGAGGTATATCTGGAAAGCCGTCACCATCAAAATCGACCGTAGGAGAGACGTAGTTCCTTCTTGTTGTTATATTCCCGGGCCGGCCGCTCACGCCGTTATGTCCTCTGACTTGATATTCTAAGCCGACCTTTACATCATGGCTGACGCCAAGAAGATTATCATTGAAATAATTAGCGAAGAATTGGTACATGTTTACCGGCCTATGTTGCCAACTGCGTCCTGATGAGCTATACCATCTTCCATCTTTCTCATCCCAAATCCCGATATTTTCAAATTCGGGGTCCATAACCGATGTTAATTCAAAAGCTGCATTGGAGTAGCCATATTTGAGAGAGACAAAAAGATTGTCTCCGAACATATGCTCATCCTGAATTTTTACAGTCGGAAACCCAAAATGATAAAGAGGCCTCTGGATTCTTCCTTCAGGATTGTTCGCTCTTGCATCCCTTCCGTATTTATACTTCTTATTGCCATAGACAAAGAACTCAAGTCGGTTTTGAGGAATAATCTGGAGATTGAGCTTAGCAGTAAGGGTGCTTAAATACGTATCATTTCTTGTTCCATAACGGGTTAAGGTTTCAACATCCTGCACACCCCAGGCGCCCCAGAACCAAACTTTGTCCTTCACTAGAGCACCTCCAACGTTGAAGCCATAGTCCTTAATTTCACGAATCTGGTTGACACCCGCTACTCCCTCTGCTCTAAGCGCATCTGTTAAATTATCGGCCTGGAACATATTATCAGTTAAATAAAACCTTCCTCCGAAATTTATCTTGTTTCCACCTCTCTTGGTAACCAAGTGGATACCAACTCCGCCTGTTTGCATAGTGACATCACCACCGCCAGTGGTGATAGTCATTTCTTCAAAAACATCGAAATCAAAGTAGGGAATATTAGATCCCACAGCCGCCGGGTCATTTAGGCTGATTCCATCCATACTCCAGACATTTTTTTCATGTGCTCCTCCCCGTCCAACAGTGGCAGAGGACTGACCAGATTCTGACCCTCCGACATTCTCTCTGTCAACGACAATTGAAGGAGCCATCTGGAGGATAACCCAGGGGTCTCTTGCGGTGGGCAACCCCTGAAGAACTTCCTGTGTTACGTTTGATCCAATTGTGGTCTTTCTTCTATCGACAACAGGCGTTGGTGCAATAACGGTGATACTTTCCGTAATCGTTCCCATTTCCATAGTCAGAGTCAAATCAACGTTAGCACCGACAGAGACGATAATGTCTTCTCTGACAGCTGTCTTGAATCCTTCCAGCTCTGCTTTAAGGTTATAGTCTTTTGCAGGCGCAAGAGAAATGAACCTAAAATGCCCTTCAGCAGAGGTTATTACGATCACGGGAGCAGTCAATGTTCCAGTCAAGATTACGGTCACACCAGGAAGAGGATTTCCATCAGTATCAGCAATTTTGCCAAAAATATTTCCTGTTCTTATTTGGGCCATCAATGAACAGGAAAGGACCAACACAAATATAATGCTTAGTAGTTTACGCACTAGTTTTACCTCCTTTCTTTATTTTTCAAGAAAAAAATACCAAAATCCCTAGAGTGATTATTTTCACTCCAACTATTAGCCCAATTTTCTTGTTGTTATCTCCCTTTCTCACCTCCTTAACTGCTTCGGTTAGATTCTTATATGAGTCAATACGCCCTCCTTTATTTGCTACTTCTATGGCAATGCATTATTCTCTCGCAAAACTCTTGGTTTCCGCTCACTACGAATCCGGGTTGGATTAGAATACGAACCGTATGCCGAACCGAATGACCCGCGGATTAAGAATTTTGGTCAGCTCGTAGTAGGTGGGGTTGGGTACCCACTCGTTCTGATCCGAGTCGGGGTAGATGTAGTAGTTGCCGTAGAGCTTGTGGCTGCGCTGTTCCGCCACGGTGAGGTTAAGGGCGTTGAACACATCGAGCATGAAATAGATCTTGCCGATTTCCCCAATAGTTAACATCTTCTCGATGCGAAAGCTCATGTTGAACATTCCAGGAAGCGTCTCGGATCCCTTAGGATCGAGGTATAGCGTGGCGGAGTTGCTTTTAGGATTGGGGAGCCGGAAATCGGTAATCTTAACCTGACGGCGGATCCTCCGGCCCTGGTGGGCGTTCAGGTTGACTGCGATGTTGATGTCGTAGGGGAGCTGGTATAAACCGGCGACCTTAAACATCCATTTCATGGCGTCGTTGACGCCATCGATGGCCCATCGGTTGGTCGGGTTTAAGACACCCGTCTGGCCCCAATGGGGGGCAGAAAACTGGTAGCTGAAGCTGCTGTTTACCATCCACTTGTGGGAGAGCCGCTTATTAAACACCAAGTCGATTCCCCAGTAATCGTTGAATAAATCCGGATTAATCTTGGTCCAGGTGTAAGGGGAGTGGGCGGTGCCTTGCGCGTTCAGGTAGTACCATTCGTTGTTTTCGGCTTCGCCGGTGTCGTCGACGCCGGGGATCGTTGCCGGGGCTGTGCCTGCGGAAACGTAATAACTCTGGTCGATGAATGTGTTGGTCTCGGGGAAGTATTTATATTCAGTGCTTAGTTTGTCGTTCTTACGGTAAATCACGTTGACCTGAACGCTGGCGTCCTGTAAGATCTCCCGTTCCAGGGAAAAAATAACTTCAGTCGTTCGGCCCGGGCCGGCATCCGCGTCGATCCGATCGTAGGTGATCGTATCGAGTTCTGTGGGATTGGCACTGTCGTAGCCGCCCCAGAACTTGTCAGCGCCGTCTTCCCAGTTGCCCGTGAAGTTGCCAGCGTCGTCGAACATCCGGTAGAGTTCGTAATTTTCAAGATCGTACCAGTAGAATTCGTTGGAGCTGGCCTTGTAGTCGCCGTTGTCCATCCAGTACCAGTACAGCCAGCCTTCGTATCCGCCCGGCATCCAGCGTCTTGCCACCCAGGTGGCCATCAAGTTGGTGTACTGGGAAAAGGATAACTTAGCCAGCGTCTTGCCATCCCCTGTGATGTCGTAATTCAGGCTTAATCTGGGCGACAAGGACTGCCAGGAATATAGGCTGCCGTCGGCCGCCGTGCCCTTCAACTTGGGGATATTGACGCCGGGTAGCAGGCCGTCGAGGAGGCCGATCGTTTGGTCCGTAAATATGCTAGTCGCTTTGTTGTTGCGGTCAATAGCTAGGACTGTGACCGGATTGATCTTTGGGGACTGCTTGTCGTAACGGAGGCCCAGGGTGATGTTTAGCCGGCCGAAGCTGATCGTGTCGCTCAAAAAGCCGGACAGGCAATCGACCGCATGGTTTTCATATTCTCCGCGGGATAAGCGCATGCCGTAGAAATTGGGATCGTCGGGGATATCGGGAAATCCATCGCCAGTTTTGTCGTAGACCGGGTCGATGAAATTGCGCTCAAGATTCAGGTTGCCTGGATAATTCCAATCCGCTTCCGACGAGCGGGAAGCCCACTCAAACCCAACCTTTACCTCGTGGCTCGCCCCGAAAAGATTGTCGTTGAAGTAGATGAAGGTGGCATTGACTATGTAATTGGGATGATTCGTCCATTCGCTTAGGTAGCCGCCGTAGCCTCTCTTTTCCGAGAGGTCATTGATGGCGAGGAGTTCGCTATTGGGGTCCCGGTGCGGAACTTCAATGTAGCCGCCGTTTGACCAGCCGAATTTAAAAGAGGCGAATAGGTTAGGGCCGAACGTATGCTCGTCTTGAATCTTAAAGACCGGGTAGCCGAAATGCAAGAGCGACGGCCTGTCATAGCCTTCGGGGAGGAAGGTCGTAGCACCGGTACCCTCCTTTAGCTTCCTGTTGCCCTGGAGGAAGATCTCGAGGCGGTTCTGCGGAATTATCTGGAAGTTCGCCTTGCCTATGAAAGTCTCAAGTATCGTCTTGCTGGGCTTGTTCCATCTCGTTATGTTCTGGATGTCCTGTACGCCGTAGCTAACGTAGAACCAGGCCTTATCCTTGACGATGGGGCCGCCAATATTGAAACCATAGTCCCTGATTACATTTATCCGGTTCGTGCCAACGAGGCCTTCATCCCTTAGGGCCTGGGTCATGTTGTCAGCCTGGAACATTGAGTCGGTGAGGTAGTAGCGACCGCCCATACGGAGAGTGTTACCGCCGCGGGCTGTGATGACGTTGAGTTGGATGCCGCCAGTTTGAACGGCAACGTCTGCGCCGCCGACCGTGACGTCAATTTGATCGAATGAGTCGAAGTCGTAGTAGGTCGGTTGGCAGTCTATGTAATAGGCATCGTTGATGACCAAACCGTCCATGACCCATAGGTTTGTAGTGAATCCGCCGCGGGCATCAGGGCGGATCGCCTGGCCGCCCTCGGAGCCGCCGACATCCTCACTATAGGTTCCTGCCCCAGGCGCCATCTTCATCATGTTGAAGGGGTCTCTCGCCGAGGGGATCGATTGCAGTATTTCCTGGCTGAGATTGACGCCGATTGACGTTTTCTTGCTGTCAATTATCGGAACGACGGCGGTGACTGTCACTTCCTCTGATATGGTGCCCAGCTCCAGGGCTATCGTCAGGTCGACTTTCGCGCCCGCGACGACGACGATGCCACTCAGAGTGTTCGTCTTAAATCCCTGCACCGCGGCCGTGAGGACATAGTCCTTGGCCGGCGCCATAGATGTGAACCTGAAGACTCCTTCTGCTGTCGTGATGAATGAAACGGCGCCCGTCAGCGATCCTGTCAGAATGACAGTTACGCCGGGGAGGGCCTCCCCGCTCTCATCCACGACTTTCCCGTAGATATTCCCGGTTCTGACCTGGGCAGTAAGCGAAAAGACAAATAGAAAAAAAATACAAAGAAAAATTAAATACTTTCTCAATTTTTTACTCCTTTCGTTTTATTCTGCCTAAAATCCTTAGAGTGATCATTTTCACTCCAACTATTAGCCCAATTTTCTTGTTGTTATCTCCCTTTCTCACCTCCCTTCTAATGAATTTAAATCCCAGTTGTTTTATATTCCATTTGTATTTATATGCAAAATTCATGCCAATAGAATAGCTTTTTTATTTCGTTTATTATCAGTAAATTAAGATATCTGTGTCATACAGATAATTCAATTTTTTGTATTTCAATCCAAATTTTTGTATTATATGAATTTTTCTTGGGGTCTCTTAAAATAGCTTTCAAACCTTTTTCCTTCTCCCTCTCCTTTCTCTCCTTCCTTTTCCTCTTTCTTTTCCGCTTAGTCGTTGTGTTCTTTTTCTTCATCAATCATGACTCTTTTTCTTAAGCTCGTCGACTTCATCCTGGATCCTCTCAAGATAGCATATGATTGTTTTTATATCTGGCACCAGCAGCTCGAACGCCTCGCGAGCATCGGTCCAGTTTTCTTCCCATTCCCAGATAATCCTCTCTGCTCTCTTGATTGCTTTGATCGCTTCGTTTTTGTAGCTCAATGCCGCCTTTCTTCCATCGTCTCTTTTAGAGCCACATAATAAGCCTTTTGATTATTTTAATTATAAAGATTACAACGAAGGCGAATCCAGTTAAGTTTATTATCATTACGAGGCAACCTTTCGGGCCTAGGAAGTCGGGCAGGAACCTAGGAGAGCGATTAATGTATTTTCCCAAAAACAAGAGTAAAATGCCTAAAATTAAAAATATTATAGCTTTCCTTTCAAAAAGTCATCGGCCCGAATATAAAATCTCTCCTCTACCACCTCATTTTAGCTTTAGTCCCACTTCGCTTTAGTATTAAAACCGAAATCATAAACATATCCGGAATCTGTATCAACTTTGATTATTAGACCTTTTTGGCTGGTAAGCATATCCATAAGTAAGAGAGCTTCGGACTTGTTGAAGTTGACAAAATCCAACCTTGTGATTTCCTTTATTTCTCGTTGTAGTGTTAATGAAACCGTGTTGCCCATCCTTGCATAAAATACCTCTTTAATATCTTTTGCGTCTAACCTTAAAATTTCTGTTGTAGCTCCCTCCGATGATCCAGGGATAAATATAATGGTTAATAATAAAGTAAAAATAAGAATACTAACAATTAAAAGAAATTTTTTCATTTTGCCTCCGTGATAAAAATATTTTTTTGCCTTATCCGTCTACTATATTGATTGAGGTGCTAATTCGTTCTGCCCAAAAGTCGTTTTATAAGGCTAGTCGGGGATAAGAAATTATCTTCTAAATTCGCTCAACCCCAAATCTGTTCTTAAATCCTATGATTTTTCCTAGTCTTCTATGTCATAGACTTTTTTCTTCATGTGCGAATAAAGCAGAAAGCGACCGTTGAATCCATATTTCTTAAGCCTTCTATGTAGCTCATAGTCTTCAAGAGAAAATTTGTAACCCTTGAAATGATTGTGGATAATGATTGCAACATCTTTTATGCTGTAGTTTTTATTCTTAAATTTCTTCAGTGTTTTTTCCAGCCTTCTTATGCTTATATAAACCCTGTCATTGTAGAGATTGGTATAATTGAAAATCGTAGAATCTTTCATAATTATATAGACTTTCTCAATTGGGTCAGTGAAATGTTTCTTCCAGAAGTTGACATGCCCTTTTTTTTCCGTGCTTATAGCACAACAGAGCATTAGTGGGAAAATTAACCCCAGAGTCAAAATTTTTGTTCTTATTTTGATTAGCTTCTAAATTGTTTGAATCCGTCGCGTTTTTCTTTCTTAGGCTCTCTTATTCGCGCTTTATTTACCTTGAGCTTTCTGGATTTTAATTCATGACCATCCAACAACTCTATCGCTTTTTGGACTTGCTCATTATTCTCAAATTCTGCAAACCCAAATCCCTTTGATCTACCGGAAAATTTGTCTTTAATAATGGTTACATCTTGCGTCTCGAAGCCCTTCTTCTTGATCATTTCTTTTAGATCTTCTTCGGTTACTTCATAGTTTATGTTCCCAATATAAATCTTATTTTCTTCGTTCATTATTACTCCCTTAAAAAATATTATCCATCAAATTTACCGTTTCTTCTTTTTTGCCTTTTTACATTTTGCCTCCGTCTTCTTTCTCAACAATGATTCCATATAAGTTTTCTGCTGGGGGTATACCCCTTTTCTCAGTGGAAAGCCTGCATTCTCGAAAATGATGTTTATTCTTTCGGTTATGAGACACTAAGATCTTCACCACATCCAAACTTAATTTGCCTCCCTGGGCCATCTCGGTGATCTCCTCCAAAGCTGTCCTATTGTCATATGAAGTAGGCCGATAAGGCCTCGGCGAAAGAAGAGCATCATAAATGTCACATACCGCAATGATCTCTACCATCCTATCTCTCAATGAGATGCCAAGAGGATATCCGGATCCATCCCTTCGTTCATGGTGTTCTTTGGCTACCCGCGCTGCAAAACTCCGGGAATCTTTAAGGAAATAGCTGAGAAGCACAAAGCCGGCTAAGGCATGGTGTTCCAGGATGCTCCTGTCAGTCCTGATCAGTGCATCACTTTTTTTCAATATCTTGAGGGGAACGCACATTTTGCCGAAATCATGTATGCTCCCGGCCATGGCTTCAATGATCCAATCCTCGGATTTTTCCAGCATATCTCGAGCTATGATTGTTGACATGGCAAATACCACAAGAGAATGTCGGTAAGTATAAAAGTCGTACTTTTTTAAATAATCGAGGAATTCCAGAATAGGTGAGATGAAACTGATCTTCTTCATTAGGCTCAAAGCAATCGCTTTTTTTAGCTCCTCGAAGATTATATGGTATGGGGGCTTTTGGAGTAAACGGACGATATCTTGATAGACGGTGCCATACTCCAAAAAGGAAAACTCCTGATAAGATGTGTCCTTATTGGTTGCGATCAATTCATCCAGGACCTCGGACGTAAACTTCTTACCAGCTGGAAGAAACAATCGCTTGTCCAATGTATAAACCGGGTAATCGAGCTTAAATGATATGAATTTTTTGCTCATTGGATTCATTTACCTCCTCAAATTTTAATTTTTAAACAAATCGGCACTAATCAGCTTTGAGAATCAGGGATTATAGGGCCTAACGATCAAAAGGCGACATCGGAAGAGAACGCCAAAACTCCCGGTAAATATTGTCAGCAAAAGGGGGGTTGAATGTTGAAACGAAATATTTACAATTTTTGAGACTACCTACTATTCATACACTAATATCATTACTCGCCTGTTCTGAGATCTTCCTTCACTGGTCGAATTATCGGCTATCGGCTTGTCACTTCCATAACTGATCACTTCCATTCTGTGGAGAGGAATATGATACCCATTGTGCAGGTATTCCATCACTGCTTCAGCTCTTTTCTTCCCTAAATATACATTCCAGTCCTCTGGTCCTGAGCTATCGGCATGTCCCTGGATTTCAAGATACAGACCTATATTCTTGGCAATAAGTGTCTCAACAAATCTATCCAATGCTACTTTGGCTTCATCACCGAGTTCGTAGCTCTCGAATTCAAATTTAGCTTCATCATTTCTTATAATCTCTTGCAAAACCAGTTTTCCCTGAGCAAATCTTCTCACTTCACTTATCTTGCCTTCAATTTCGGACTTCGTTTGACTCATTTTGGACTGATTTTCGGTAATGAGCGAACCAAGAGTGGTTAATCTTTCATCGTGTTCTTTGATTCTCTTCTGATTCTCCTCAAGGGCAGTTTCCATCCCTTCTACTTTTTGATCCAGAGTAGCCACTTCTCCTAGCACCATTTTTTTAGTAGCGCAACCCGTGTTAGTTATCAATCCTATGAGAAACACGGCTCCAACAAGGAATGTGATTCTGTTTTTGTTCATTTTTACCTCCATTCTCTATTCATTTTTTTTTGGCGACGACTGAGGAACGGTGTCAAACCTCAGAATGTCAGCAAAATTGGTTAATGATGGGAACCAAAAAAGGTGGGACATCGTTTTTTTTATTCGTCGCCTCATTTATTTCCAAGTAACATAACTTAATTAAAAAGTCAATAAAATCCCAAAAAAATCAAGATGTATAACTTATAATTAGTGATCCGAACTTTTTACAGCTGGCAAGTTTACATAATATTCGATATGCGACACAGTCTTCTCGGGGGAAAAGAAATTAGCTTCTAAAATAAAAAATCTATAAATATAAAGCGTCTCTCCCAATGAGACGCTAATCGGGCTCTAAATTGATTCTTAGAACTTTATTCTTATTCCTGTTCTCAATGAGATACCAGAAAGATTTGTTACGAATTTTCTTATATTTCGAATATCATACCCGATTGGCTTATCCTCTTGTAATACAATCTCGGAGTACCATTTACCTATATCAAGGTCTTGGGCTTCATAATACCACATAGTTCCTGATTCCGACTCTGTCCATCCATCGGAATCTGTCAAAGTTGAATCCCCTTCCCAGTCGCTCAATTCACAGTGTCTTCCTTTTCCTTCAATAAAAATAGCAATCTTGGGAGCAATATTAAATTCTAAGCCAACTCCTACATGGATTCCTAAAGCTTTATCTTTTAATTCCGATTCAGATTTATCCCAGTATCCATCTGTTACCATCTTGGAAGTAGCCGTTAATTTACCAATATAATAGCCAAACCCTCCGTATAAATAGATATTCATAAAAGGAGAAATAGGAGGAAATAAATATAGACTTAAATTAATAGGAATAACGCTGATTATTGGCTCAATAGAATAGGACATATTGGCCAAATCGGCTATCGATAAACTCATATCACTATCACTACTTCTCCTAATATATCCAACTCCAAACCCAATTCCAAAAGTTTCATTTAAATCCCATATGATTTCGCCTTCAAATTCAAGTCCCATATTGATTTTTTTGAATTCTCCTGTCCTTGAGACCAGAAATCCATTCCAACTCTCAATTAAAGGTTTTAAATCATCAAAATATTGTTCAAAGTCTTTACCAAAAGTATTATAATCTCCGATAGCCATTGTGCCGTATCCAAGAGTAAACTTTAAACTAGATCCTTTGACGAAATGTTGAGTTTGACCAATTCCTGTAGTTGTAAGAAAAAAGAAAACAATTATCATCGTTGATAAGGTAATTAATTTTCTTTTCATAAGATTACCCTCCATCTATGAATTTGACTTTTATTCATTCTTATCAATTCCTTTTTTTAGGATATCCAATGCTATCTCCAAACCTTCTGCAATCTTTTCATGTGTGAATCGCTGCACATTTTCAGGCTCTGGGAGTTTATCATCCGGTTTCATTTTCTTGTAGTCTTCTATCGTTTTTTCAATTTCTTCTATTGTCTCTTTCATCGCGACTGAGATTGTCTTAGATGTCATTCTCTCATCTCCTTTTTTATTATCTCGTAACCTTTCGCATAAAGCCTTTGAATAAACCAGCGGATATCTGGAGCTACCTTCTTCGCTAATCTCTTCATAGAATCGTCGACCCATTCGGGGAACTCGGTAACCGTCTCCATGGCTTCTTTTAATTTCATGATTTCACCTCTTTTTTTTCTTTGGGAGTAATAATCTTTGCTTTTCGGCAGATAAAATCTATTATATTGAACCCCAAAGTTGTTTTATAGGAAGTGAGTTGACATAATAGCCGTTGTGCGACACTACTTGAATATGCCCATTTCTTTAATTATATCGCTTACATCTGGCAATTTGTATTTTTTTACTTTCACATAAGTATTATTCACCACGTAATCTTCCAAGCTATTGTGGAAGTAAATTATAATATACTTTAAAAGCCTTTCAATTTTTTCTAGTCGCTTATTTTCTTCTTTCATATTTACCTCATATTTTCTCAAGTTTGGTAATTGAGGGAGTCTTGACTATTTTCAGGTCCAGCTTATCTAGCAGAAGACAGACTAAATCTTGTAGGGAAGCTTCCGTGCCGGTTACAACGTTTTTCCCGTAGTAGGGTACTTGAGCAATGATCCTACATGCTGGGATAGTATCATCCTGTAAGTGTTTTACTCTATCTTCTAATTCCTTTATTTTCTTTCGGTATATTCTTCTCATTTTATTCTCCTTTTATTTTTATTTCTGGATCATTCTTGACTACAGTGGGAATAATGTTTCCGTCTGCCATTAATCTTTTACAATGTGGGCATTTATAAATGGACCAAGTAGTACCCGTTCCACAGGATGCCACAGCAGCGTTAAAGTACTTGCCACACCATAGGCATTTTGTCGTATCTCCCCTTATGCCAACTCCAGCCCCGTAACCAAGCCCTACGTTCTCCCTCTTAAAAAACACAGCCTTCTTCTCCGCCTCCTTACCAATATACATCTTTTTAACCATACCTTCTCGCCTCCTAGTTAACATAATATCGCTTATGCGACACAGTTTTCCGAATAAAGTAGGAAGTGAGTTGACATAATATCCATTATGCGGCACAGCTCTCTCGGGGGAAAAGAAATTAGCTATAAATTCCCTAAGCTGTCCCTTTCAATTTCGGGAAGCTAAGGCTTAAATGTCTCTGGATTCCAGTCGGCTCAAACTCTATGATAAACAGATAAAGAAATTATTTTTTGGTCTCCTTCTTTTTCAGCCATGTTTCGATTTGGGCTTTTCGGTCCGCATAGATTTCCTGTTCTTTTTCTATCAATTTGTCAAACTCTGGCATTGGAGGCATATTATCGGGATACATGGGCAGTGTAGATAGATCTTCACCAGCAAGAGCTTTTTGCGCGATTCGAAAGCTTCGCTCTACAAAATCATCCACTAACTCTTTTCCCATTTCTTTTGATGCTTGTGCGGGCGCATTCCAATAGCCTTGCCAGTCGG
>Ga0209977_10000203_pt1 | contig 23045 bp, 35 predicted proteins | sample SumtaG_2_FD_183113 | JGI IMG/M metagenome (GOLD analysis project Ga0209977, IMG submission 183113) | Deep subsurface microbial communities from Indian Ocean to uncover new lineages of life (NeLLi) - Sumatra_00607 metaG (SPAdes) (version 2) | ecosystem: Environmental > Aquatic > Marine > Oceanic...
GGCTCTTGGTCTCACCCTCCGGGAGCAGCTCATTGACCTTCAACCAGAGCTTTCCAGAGCCCTCAGGTTCCTCCTTGGTCAGGTTAGCCCAGGCGTGCTCCAGCATCAATACCTTGTAGGGTTTGAAGCATGACACCAGCCCTGTTTTGGCGAGGTCGATCTTCACGGGTAGAATGCCTTCCTCCATGTCTTTCTTCTCCATCATACCTTCATCTTACGTTCACATTAATATAAATTGTGGGTGCGCGCGCGCTCTTGATGAGGGGTTTACGCACTCAGCCTGAAGGGGAGAGGCCGGAAGTCTGGCGTTAGATCCCTGTGCAAGGACAGCGCTTGTAGGGGCTTATCACCACGGTTACATGGGTGCCGGTTATCCCGTCGAGTGTCAACTCGGACTCAAGGAAGTCGTTGAGCCCCTCCATGTCCCTGCAGATGATCTCGACGAAGAGATCTACATCTCCCGTGGTGCGGTATAGAACCTGGATGTTTGGGTTCCTTTCCAGGTGCTCGACGATCTCCTTGTGCTTGCCAGGGTTCACGCGCAGACCGATGAAGGCTTTAATGATCCAGGTGCGCCTGGGATAGAATAACCTGAACCATCTTATTGGGGGGAAAGTAGTGAATATAAATCGATATTAATGCTGAACAATGTTTTAAAGTTTCATATATCTATGCGAAATAATGAACCCTACCGAGCTGGATACTGACGTTCTTGTCAACCTATTCAAGGTTCTATCCAAGCCGGATGCCCTCGAGATCTTCCTCCTCGCTGATGAGGGCATAGAGAACTCGACATACGCCATAGAGGAGTTGGGTTTTTCATCAAAGAGGTACTATGCCAGACTGAGGGAGCTCGTCGATATGGGTTTCGTTAAGAAAACGGGGGGAGTCTACAGGCAGACACCTTTTGGGAGCATGATCTATAGCCGCTTACTTCCCGCTATGGGAAGGGTCTATGATGCCAGAGATAGGCTGGGGTTAATCACGGAATTCAAGGGTACAGAGATTGAGGATGATGTTAGAAGTTTTATCGAAGACGAGCTCGATATCCCGGACTTTGCAGGATTCAATAATGTGAAAATTATAGACAACTATGAGGCCATGGTAGTCGATTTTATCGACCTTTGTGACGAAGCTGAGGAGAGCATCCTATTGGCTTCCAACTACTTCGACGTCAGGGTAATGGAAGCGACCTTCAGGAGCATGGATCGTGACGTGACCAACAGGATTGTCTTGGGAAAAAAGAGTATATCGTCTAAGTTAAAACAGCTAAAGATGATCCTCTCGCCGGCCTTCACGATGGCTATAATCAACTCCACCTCCAACGCTGTGAAACTAGGTGAGTTAGCGAGGGTCGCAGATCTTCCCTACAGCTTCTGTGTAGTGGATGGGCACAGTAGTGTCATAGAGATCATCAACAACGTAAATGAGAGATTCATAGTAGCCCTATCGATCAACGACAGGGACGTCGGCGAGAAGCTCACCGATTATTATGAGATGATCTGGAAAGCAGGCGAGCTTCACTCGGCTCTCAAGGTACTCAATTCGATAAAATCCAGCTAGACGGGGAGGCTTCCCACGAGGACGACCAGCTGCAACAGGACAAAAAGCGGATAGCCCCGACTGAAGAAGACATTCAATCTGTAATCACGTTCTTCCAAATGCCCCAGCAGAGGATATGTCACGTATGCCAGAGCCACTAGCACCGTTGTGCCGATGATCGGGAGGGCTATGTTGAATCCGAGACCGTAGAAGCCGACCCAGGTAGAGACGGCGGACGCTGTGACGGTGGCGAGGGCCAGCCTGATCGTGAACCTCGGACCCCACACGATTGGGATCGTTTTTACCCCCCCGGCCCTGTCGGAGTCCATGTCCTTGAGGTCAGCTATAGGGTTTACTCCCGCTGTGAAAAGAACGTAGAGCCCCGTTAGGTAGAGTAGTTGAACGGTTATGGTGCCCGCCGCCAGACCTGCAGATATGCAGGCTATAGATCCTCCTATTACCGTTGTTAACTGCTTCATGAGAAAAATCCTCTTGAGACGTAAAGGTTCAGTCGAGTAGATTAAGCCAAGGACAAGGAAAGCAATCTGTATCAGGAGCACTTCTAGGTTTATCAGTATCGACGCAGCCAGGCCTAAGACCACCATCAGTGCCGAAAAGAACTCCATTCTCCTCTTGGAGACAAGCCCTCTGCACAGGGGGCGACCTGAACCGGAAAAGCCTCCAAGTTCCCTGCTGACCATGTCCTGCTCTAGATCGCAAATGTCGTTGTAGAAGTACATTCCGAGGGCCATCCCAGTCATCGCACAGAAGAGTTTAGCAGCTAGGATTGGGGGTGGAAGCCCCCTGAAAACTATACAAAGACCGATGATGGAAAGCCAAGAATAGACCATCAGAGCCTCCTTCCTGGACTTCACACATAGGACGAATTGCTTTATCACTTTAGGAAACTGATTAGCCAAACTGATCGTTTTTATGTTATAATAACACCTATAAAAGGGGCTCGCAACTTTTAAACGGTGATGTGCCCCTTTCTGTGTTGGGGGAGGGCTAGGGGCCTAATGGAGACACGGGATTCTGGATATCGGGTAAATCGTTGCAGGGAGGGGCTAATAGCCCATTCATTGCTCGGCCAGACGGGCTTCCTGCTCCCGGGGTTTATCCAACCTTGCTCCAGGGCCGGCAACACTCCCCAAAAATTAAAATTTTATTGGTATCGAGAGTATAACAACCGTATGGCGAACTTGCATGTCTGGAATGGATGAATCAAGAACCAGTTTCACGGGGTGGCTCTGGAACGGATTAAGGTGGTTCACGGGTTTATCCGCGAAATTCAGATCTGATAAGGAGAAGAGGTTCGGCGCGTTCCTCCTTATTACCCAGGTCTTCTGGTACCTTTTACCGACTGGTAACATCAATGACTTTCTACATTTTTCACAGATGGTATTCGGATTTGTTCTGATGATACACGGGCAATATTTGGCTTCCCAGCGGGAAGAGGCTGAGAGGTTCGAGGCCCTCAAGAGGACCGTCGACATGGTGACAGGAAAGAGCGCATCCCCGGAGGAGTACGCAGAGCATTACGGGCGCAAGAAGAAGGACATGAGGTAGCCGCTCGTAACCTTTAAGCGGTGATGCGCTCCTTCTTTGATGGGAAGGGCTAGGGGCCTAATGGAGACGGGATCCTGGATATCGGGTAAATCGTTGCAGGGAGGGGCACTGTTGCCCAGCATAGCTCGGCCAGACGGGCTTCCTGCTCCCGGGTGTATACCAACCTTGCTCCAGGGCCGGCAACACTTCCCACAAATTTTAAGCGGTGATGCACCCTATTAAATGATAGTAGGAATAATTGGAAGTATGTTTTTATGGTTGAAAATAGGAAAGATTTAGCTTTAGGAGATAAGATAACCGTTCATACAATTCGGGGACGAGGAGGCACGATAATAAGCCGACTACACGATGGACGTATAATATTATTCGACCAGAACAGCCAATACTTCGATCTGCTCGCTCCAGGTCAGGTCGTCGACTGTCATGTAGTTAACGTAAGGGAGAACTACGTTATCGTGAGCCCAATCAGTGAACCAGAAGAGATAGAGATTTCTTATATTCCTGAACTAGAGGTGGATGTAATCGTAGAGGACCTGGAGAAACTAATAGAAGACGTATCTGGGAACGCGGAAATCATTCCCCGGGCCCTTCTGAGGGTAATCCAGCTTGAGCAGTTAATAATAAAAATTCTGAAAGGTGAAATCTAGGAGACATGTTTGTCGTCCTCGAGGTTAAGGATAAGGGGGCACATAGATATGTGCGGATACATAAGACAGATTGCCCCCATGCCAAGAAACCAAACTACAAGACGGCTACTACGTTATCGCATGGATACTTTGACACATATCTAGAGGCGATAAATTTCGCGCGCTCATTAGGGGACAGAGTTTTCGATTGCAAAGTCTGCGACCCTTGACGCCATGCGCGCAGATGCATAACTCTTAAGCGGTGATGCGCCCCATAGAATGGTGCGGTCAGATGGTGGGAAAAATGGATGGATGATACGAAATCCAAATACAGACATCATACCGTCAACATGCCTAAGATTTTGGCAGATAAGATTGAGGAAGTCATAGCCAGCGATAAGCATGGTTTCACTAGTGTCCCTGACTTCATCAAGGAGGCCACCAGAAGATATCTCAGAGAACTAGGATATCTAAGTCTCGCGCGCGACGCAACTCGTAGAGCTATTGGAAAAGATGAAGGATGAAATGGGTGCCCTGTTACTCGTCGGCATGGATCTTGTGGGTCTAGCTCTCTCGGCAAAAAAAGCGGGCTACAGTGTCTACGCGGCGAGCTATTTCGGAGATCTGGATCTGGTAAAAGCGTGTGACGGATGTCTATCGGTCATTGACCAGAAAGCAGGCGAGTCCGCTGGGAGACTTGAGGGAGACTTTGATCCCGATGACTTCGTGGAGATGACCCGAGTCCTCTCCGAAAAGGAGGAGATGGATGGAGCTTTGCTCTCATCCGGTCTGGACGATTCATTCGATGTGCTGGAAGAGCTGGACGGGCTGGTCGGCATCATCGGAAATCCTCCAGAGACGATGAGAAGAGTAAGGGACAAAGGCTCCTTCTTCGGAGAGCTGAACCGCTTGGGCATCCCTCACCCCCACACGATGTTGGTCGAGGACTTAGAGGAGGCAAAGACGGTGGCCAAGGACACAGGGTACCCCTTGATACTGAAGCCAGAAGAGGGATTCGGCGGCTTCGGAGTGAGGAAAGCAGGGGACCGGAGCCAACTTGAGAGGATCTTTCACGAGATCAAGCCTGCCGCTGGGGGGGTCCTCGTTCAGGAATTTATTGAGGGCGTCCACGCCAGCGTGTCTTTCGTGGCCTCAAGCACACGGGCGAGTACGTTGAGCGTGAACGAGCAGTTGCTCGGTCTGAGCGAGGTCCATCAGGAAGAACCCTTCGGATACTGCGGGAACATCGTGCCCCTCGATATCCCGGATCCCACCCTGACTCGATGCGATGCCATCATGAAAAAGGTGAGCGCCAGCTTCGAGCTGAGGGGATCCAACGGCATCGACATAGTGATCTCAGAGGAAGGCATCCCCCATGTCATCGAAGTCAATCCACGGTTCCAAGGGTCGCTGGAGTGCGTCGAGCGCGTTCTGGGGATGAACTTAGTGGAGATTCACATAGAAGCGTCCACCACAGGGAACATCCCCCCTAAACTGTGCCCCTCGGGGTTCTCAATAAGGCTGATCACGTACGCTCCTAGGAGATTGTCGGCACCCGACCTGGCATCGGAGGTATGGGCGAGGGACATCCCCTTCCCGGGATCCATCGTGGAGAAGAATGAACCCCTGTGCTCTATTATTTTAGATGGTGAGACCCGATCGGATGCATGGAAAAAAGCCTTGGTGAAGGCTCATCACATCTACGATTCATCTGAGTGACCCAGATCGACCCCGAGCTCGTTCTCCTTCAATACCTTGAGGATGGATGGAATCAGCAGCATCGCTATCGAGGCAGAGATCGCAACCTTGATGGGGGTTATCAATGGTGCTGGGATGCTCCAGATCATTGCCAACACCTCGGGCGTGAGGCCATAAAAGACGCTGTATCCGCGGCAAGGGATGAGGATGAATATCCGGAAGAGGATGTCCGCCTCCAGACCAAGTAGGGCAGATAAAGCTGCTAGTGTCCTAGGATCCCTAATTAGATTCGATCTTTCTCTCCTCTCCAAGGCGATCAATGCCAAGAGAACCAGAACGGCGAGATAAACGTCCCACATTCCCCAGAAGGGTAGACTCCACGTAACGGGGGTAAGGAAGTAAGCTGCCAGTAAGGCCGCGTAGTATACAAGGATCTTCCCCCTCTTCCCCCTGAAGACCATCCCGGAGATGGCGGAACCTATGGGGGCTCCCAGAGTGAAGATGAATTCGAAGGCGGAATCCCGGAAGACAAGGGTGTGTCCGACCATCACGGAGATCAGCGTTGCGATGAATCCGTCACGGGGTCCGAGCACCATGCCAGTTATTGGGCTCATGACGAAGACCCATCCGGACCAGATGCCCGATGAGAAACCGGGGGTGACCATCGAATCGAGGGCGACGGACATCACTGCGAACAGGGCTATGAGGGCGGTTCTTCGGGCCCTCGACGCCTGGGCCTTTGACATGACTAACGGCTTCCAAGTTCTGGCCAAGTTAGTGAACTACCTCCCTACAAATAGAGAGGCTTCCTGTTTCACGGGATAGACTTGCACCACCATTTGTGATGTAGTGGTCTCTTCCTCCACAGGCCTAGATTCGGGCGGTCCCCGCCCTATCTCTCGTCCCCTCGTGAGGATGTTGAGCGCCGCGTTATGATCCCTGTCCATCACCAGCCCGCAGTATGGGCATCTATGAGTTCTCTGGGACAGATCTTTCGAAACGGTTTCCCCGCACCGTGAGCACATCTGGGTAGTGCCCCTGGGGTTCACCTGGATAAGCCGCCCACCAGCACTTTCAGCCTTGTAGGCAATCATTCCAACGAATCTTCCCCAGCCAGCATCGCTTACCGACTTGGCCAGACAGTGATTTCTTACCATGTTCCCAATCTTCAAGTCCTCAACGTACACGGTCTCGTAGGTGTCGGCTATCTTCCTGGAGGCCTTGTGAAGGAAGTCGGTTCTCCTGTTTCCAATCTTCTCGTGGAGCCTTGCTACCCTGGTCTTGGCCTTCACCCAGTTCCGGCTACCCCTATCCTTCCTGGACATCCCTCTTTGCAGGTGGGCCAGCCTTCTCTCCGATTTCCTGTAGAGCCGGGGATTCTCAATCTTGGTTCCGTCGCTGAGCACCGCGTAGCTGTGGAGCCCCACGTCTATTCCTATGTCCTCGAAGGGCTTCTCCTTAGGCTGGGCCTCCACTATGCAGCTGAAGCATGCATACCACCTCCCCGAGGGATTCCGCTTGATGGTCAATGTCTTGATCTCCTCTGGGAGTCCCCTGTGCTGCCTTATCCGTATAGCCCCTATCTTGGAGAGAAGCAGTCTGTTTCCCTCGACTCTGAAGCCAAACTGGGGGTAAGTTATGCTTTTGTATCTGCCATGTTTCTTGAACCGGGGCAGCCCCGCCTTCAACCCAGCCTTGCGCCTAGCGTAGAATCCCGTGTAGGCGTTCTTGATCCGCTTGGCGACATTCTGGAGGACTTGGGAGTGAACCTTCAACAGCTCGGGTCTATCCGCTTTGAGTTTGGGTAGCAGGTTCTGCATCGTAAACTGGGATATCGTCTTTCCAGTTTCCTTGTGATAGCTCTTAGCGTAGAGCAGAAGCCAATTATGCACACCTCTGCATGTCTCAAGTTGCTCCTCTAGAACCTTCGTTTGAACTCTGCTTGGATACAGCCTGTACCTGAGCATCCGATTAGGCATACCTATAGGTTTATGTTGTTTGTCTTCAATTTAAGCGCGCGCGGGTGGGCTTCTTGCAACCACATGTTAAAAAAAGTGTTGCTCGACAAACGCCTGGTCACTAGAAGACATCTCAGAAAGCTAGGGTACGCGGTAATAATCACATCTATTTGGCGCATGTTCGCGTCGCAGATATAATTAAGGGGCTGAGAGTAGATAGATGGGGGTATTGGATTTGAGTATGGCATACGTAATGATAAACAGTGAGACCGGCTATGAAGCAGAGGTAATGAAAGAGCTGAAGAAGATACCCAGTGTCCAAGAAGTCTACCAGTTATACGGCGTCTATGATATCATCATCAAGATAGAGGCTGAAAATATGGAAGAACTCAAGGAAATCGTATCACTCAGAATAAGGGAACTCGAAAAGATCAGGTCTACGCTAACACTGATATGCATTTAGTCACGGATGGAAGATATCGGTGACCGACGCCTTGATCTTCGTTCTAGGCCTGTTTGGTATCCTGTACACCCTTGGGAATCTTATTCTCCGAGTTGCTAGAGAGTTTGGATGCGATTTAATAGATTACGATCAGTAAGACCTTGAAAAAGGCTACCTCATTAAATAGAGGGAAATAGAATGGAATTGTAAGGGTGACTTCATGGCGTTAGAGGAAACAATCAGGGAGATGATCAAGGAGGAACTTAAGGCTCAGCTTGGGGAACAGTTCGGGGAACTATCCAGCCTCTCTTCAAGGATGGATGCCCTGGAGAAGGAGCTGAAGGAAAGGTGGGGCCTCGTGTTGAGTTTGAGGAAGCACACTCTGGACCAGTTAATGTTGGAATACCGTAATCTCAAGGAACCGGAAAGCCAAAATTTGAATGCGGAGATATGAAGATGATGGTTCCATGACAGAGGTAGTCAATAAGTGGGAGCATCCGTCCATCATGGATGTGGACAACGAGGGCTTCGTGGCGGTCCGTGAGCATCTCTATCAGATGCTTCACGAGCTCCACATGGCGGAGATCCACAAGCTGGCTAGGCCGAACAACGAGTACAACGTATACTGGGAAAACTTCTGCGACACGGTGGAGCACCTCGAGGTTCTCGTCGACTCTGCGGTGTCCAACATAAGACAGGATTCGTAGCTAAAGATATGAATGAACAATCCGTTATGATGAGGGAGAATACTACATTGAGGGAAATAGATGGTATTAAATTTTGAACAATTAAGTGATGAGAACTTGGTAAATTTCTACAAGAAAGAGCTCAAGATGATCGATTTGGGTGAACCAGCTTCAACTTTCTTTTCTGAGAGCGCGAGGCGAAGGCTAATCAAAAAAGGCATACTCAGCCGATCTCGTGCGCATGTGCAGTCTCGTATGCACACGCGGAATATATGGATTACAACCATCAGCGATATGGCCAGAACTCTAATCTCCCAAGCGGAACGATAGCGCTTATGCATGAGCGCGTAAGTTTTAAGCGGTGATATGCACCATTTTACGGCGGTGTAATTTTGAGGTTCGAACTTGAGAACGGAGACCACACGGCAGTCTTCTTCTACAAGGATAGGCAAGGGAAGACGCACCCTTTCCCTTCGGAGAACGCGAACATCGTCTCTAGTCACGGGACGGAGGAATCGAAGGAGACGCTCGATAAGATTCTAATGGATGGAGTCACGGCATTGAGAGATCGGATGTACGTTGCCTTCATGGGTCCCCCGATACCGCCATACAAGATCAGATGCTACTGTGGGCATGTAACCACGGTTGGCCACGATGAGAAAGGGTACTACATTGAGGGAGCGTCCATGGTATTATTCGGACTGGGAGGATTCGAGGAGGAATGGGATAATGAGCAAGCGTAGTGACCCCGGACTCTGCTGGATCTGTGGAGCCCAATGCACTGAATTTCTCGTCACCTGCTCGGAGGAGTGCCACGAGAAACTGGTTGACAGGCTAGAGCGAGAGTTCGGAATCTACAAGAGGGTGGTGGACAACGAAACGGGGAAGACACACAGGGTGCCCACGAGGGACATCATAGAGAAAGGGCTCAGACACCAGGACTTGAAGAAGTATCCAGAATGGAGAGATAGTACGCGCGGTAACCTTTAAGCGGTGATGCGCCCCCATTCTAAGGTGGGGAGGGCTAGGGGCCTAATGGAGACTTGGGATTCTGGATATCGGGTAAATCGTTGCAGGGAGGGCTTAGGCCTCATTCAAAGCCCGGCCAGGCGGGTTCCTGCTCCCGGGGTAAGCCAACCTTGCTCCAGGGCCGGCAACACTTCCCACAAATTGTTAAGCGGTGATGTTCGATGATGACTGCGTGGCCATATGGGTTTGTACCTCTTAGGTTAGAGGAATTCGAGGAATATGAGAGGCTAAAGGAGCTCTATGATAACGAGACGGAGGCAGAGATACCAGTAGAGGATTTAATCGGGGCCTATGAACGCCTTAAATCCGTCAAGAACTGGTATCTGATGTTCAACCAGAACATCGACTCTGAAGCCATCAAGGATAAACTATGGGAGATTTTGAAGGTCGCATGAGATGGCTCTACCAGGAGAGGTGGTAGGGATACATCGAGATGACTTACCACCGATGTTACAGAGATATTTTGATATTGCATTAGCAATGAATCGGTTTGACGTAGGACAGACGTTTACTACCCAGAACCTTGCGGATGCGGCAGGTGTTCACTGGAATACTGCTAAGAGGGCATTGGCATTCTTTGCCGCCATTCAAGAGATTGATCCCCCGAAGATTAAGCTCATTACCAAGGAGACAATTATCAAGGAGTACAGAGTACCAAAGGTTGTGTTATATAGAGATGAGTAGGCTCCTCCCATAACCCTTAAGCGGTGATGTGCACCTTTACGTGGTGGGGAGGGCTAAGGGCTCAATGGAGACACGGGATCCTGGATATCGGGTAAACGTTGCAGGGAGAGGACTGCCATATCCTTGAATAACCTAGCCAGGTGGGTTTCTGCTCCCGGATTTTTTCCAACCTTGCTCCAGGGCCGGCAACACTCCCCATAGCCTTTAAGCGGTTATGCGCACCACATAATGGTGTGGCAATAGCATGCAATAAGTGACGCTCATAACCTTTAAGCGGTTATGTGCACCACATAATGGTGAAGAAATAGAGTGCAATAAGTGATTCTTATTAATGGCTAAGAGACTATGTTAATGAAGAACTAGGGTTTTCAGAGAAGGAATAGTCGATGGACTGGACAATAGTAATCTTCACGGTGGTCTCCGCAATCGTCTACGGCAGCACCTTCTTCATCAAGGCCTACTTGACCACAGACCCTAAGCCCCCCTTCGACACATACAAATTCACGGCCACCCTTGTCGTGGCCGCAATCATAGGTGTGATAGCGGCGTTCTCAGGAGCAATTCTTAACGAAGCAGAGCTCCTAGCTCAACTTGGACAATACGCTGGATACACCGCAATCGTCGAGACGCTGCTGAAAGCGATCATCGGGAAAGCCTGGCCCACCAGCTTCCCCGAATCCTAATTTTTTTAGTTTCGGCTGGCTGATAACAATGGATTTCAACGAGAGAAAGGTCAGGGAGGCAACCAGTGACTATCGCTCCTGGTTCTGCAAAGAGAAATATATCAGGGAATTCGGTTATCAGCCGATAGGCGTCAATGTAGCGACGTGTGTGGAGGGAGATCTCGTCTGCAAGGGTGGAGGCCGGACGACTCCAGTTCCAGCTCGAGGCGAGGTCTTCGACGACTCGATGTTTCTCTGGGTGGATTACGGGGGATGGAGTAACACGAGGCCCTTCGACGACGTGGTTATGACGGAGAAGATGATCAGCGGAGGAGACAGCGGAACAGCGGTCTGGAAGGAAGCTGTCTTCGAATAATTACGTTTATACTGAGTCTCGTAAGTTTTAAGCGGTGATGCACTCCATTCTAAGGTGGGGAGGGCTAGGGGCCTAATGGGGACTTGTGATCCTGGATATCGGGTAATCGTTGCAGGGGGGGGGCTCTAGTTGCCCTTTTCATTGTCCGGCCAGGCGGGCTCCTGCTCCCGGGGTATATCCAACCTTGCTCCAGGGCCGGCAACACTCCCCGTCTAGTTGATGAAATTGAGGCTTTCTAAATTCGTCCTTCTTCTCATAAGCTCCGTGGTTCTCATATCGAGTTACGTTCTACTATTATACACTTTCTTCACTGCTTATTTAAACCCAAATAAGACTGTCTGTATTAACATAAACAACATTGGGGAAGCCAATCTCGAATTTCTCTTCCTCTTATTTACCATACCTTGTATCATCTACTATCTGCGTTGCTTTAGTTGGAGCAGTAAGAAGAGAAAAATATGGTTCTCGGAGGACGAGTGTAATAATTCTTGAGATTGATTGTTATGGTTGAAGCCGCGAAAGAAGGTCCTAAGGTAATAATATTTCTGGGAAGGACCGTTGAGGGCTTCAATAAATTTCTAACTGAGAGGAATCTGAATGTCATTGAGACTGAGATTCTCGCTCTCTATGTCTTAGATGCAATGAGAAACTTTGAGAGAAAAGATAGAGAGGCCTCTAATCTTTTAATCCAGGAGATTCTTCATCTTGTGAACGTGGAAGACGCTGAAACCGCTGTTGATGTTACAAGACAATTCGCGAAGCTGTGTGATACCTATCGAACGTTATTCCAAACCTTAACAGGTAAAGAAAATGTGATGGAGGAAAAAGAGAAGGATGCCTGAGGAGGAAACCTTCGTTGTGTCCATGAAGGTCAAGGACATGCCGAACAATCCAATACCAAGCGCGAAACTGATGTGTTCGGGAGGATGCGGTGACGAGGTCTGGGTGGACAAGAATTTAGAAAGGCTCTGGTCAAAGGTGCCAGTTTTATGCATGAACTGCGCCCTTGAAAAGATGGCATCTAGTATGGAAGATATATCCTTCGCTGTAGCGCCAGAGAGTATAGAGTCATTGATGAAATTTATGATCGAGCATGATAAACTAGAAAGGAGAGCTTGAAATGAGCAATATGTATTCAGATACTAAGACTTGGAATCCCGCGGTCGGCTGCAATTATAATTGTGTCTACTGTGAAAAGTCCTTCAAGAGGCAGTTAAGACGTGTCGCAGCGCATATAGGATGCCAGGACTGCTACGACTATAAGCCCCATTACCATCCTGAACGGCTGGGGCGGATTCCCAGCTCACCCATCGTCTTCGTCTATGGCACGGGGGACATCACATTCTATGATCCCGATTTCATGAGGAGGACATTCGCAGCGATAGAAGCTCATAAACCAAGAATGGAAAAAACATATTATTTTCAAAGTAAAAATCCCTCTGTCTTCAATTTCTACTTAGACTGGTTTAATGGGAACCAAGACAAGGTAATACTTCTCACGACCCTAGAAACCAACAGAGATGAAGTCTACGGAAATATATCGAAGGCACCATTTCCCACAACGCGTTTCCACGACTTTCTAGACCTGGAATACTCCCGTAAGGTGGTTACCATAGAACCCGTTCTGGACTTCGACCTAGAGATATTTCTTAAGTGGATGCGTCTGCTCAAGGATCAGGGAACGCTCGAGTATGTCTGGTTCGGATTCGACTCCAAGAATTGCGGTCTACCCGAACCTTCCACCGAAAAGGCTCAGAGATTCGTAGATGAATTGCAGGCCTATGGGATAGAGGTCAGAGGGAAAACCCTTAGAGATGTAAATTTAAAGAGAGCCAAGGTAGACTAAGAAATGAACGATGTTTGTGAACTTCTGAAAGAAGGTCTATGTACCTCATTGAATGAGCCATGTTTAAAGTCCAATCCGAAGAACTGTGCTTGGCGTCATCATTACAATTGGCTACAACTGATTCCCGGCGAACCTCCGATAAACGCTGACCTCAAGCAGAAAATCTTCCCGAAGGCCCTAGCGAAATGGAGGGGTGGCAGAAATATGACGGCTCGACCCCTTGAAGACAGTCTGAAGGAAATGTTTGATTATCATCTGAAAGATCTAGATGTCCAGATCAATGTCAGAAAACAGGAGAAAATTATCGATGGATTCAATCCTATAGTGGGCGTGTTGATAAAAAAGGAGGATTATCCAACTTCATTCATTCTTGCTAAATCATACTTGGGAGCACGTGAACTCAGGGAGTGTTTCGTAAATGCATACTTTACGAAAGTTTTACTTGGTAGCAAAAATACTAGGTGTTTCGTCGTGGCGATCGATAAAGTTAGGTCATCAATCCGTGAGCTGATTAAGTTAAGCGGGCCTTTTATTGATGAAGTTTACAGTTTATCTGATAATCCTCCGGTAGATGACTTGGTCAGAAATCTACGAATTTTATATGATTCACGCTAGTAACCTTTAAGCGGTGATGAGCATCCTTTTGTGGTGGGGAGGGCTAGGGGCCTAAATGGAGATTTGTGATCCTGGATATCGGGTAATCGTTGCAGGGAGAAAGAAGTATCATGTCCGGCCAGGCGGATTTCCTGCTCCCGGGTTTATTCAACCTTGCTCCAGGGCCGGCAACACTCCCCATAACTTTCAATTGTGTTTGGACTAATACTGAAGTCGAATGCAAGAAACAGAAGGGAATCACTTTGAGCCGCTATCTAGAGCAGCTGGTTAACTCCAAGAACAACCTTATGGTCTTCAGGTGTAATGAACTGGTCTTCCAAAGCCAGGGCAGAGGATCGCGTCCATTACATCCATCGTCTGAACTCATATATCTCATTGAATAAGCCACTCATAAACTTTAAGCGGTGATGTGTACAACCATTACATATGCGTAAGTTTGTTCCTCAAGAGCTAGCAGACGAGATGGTCAAGTTTTTCCATACTATGGACGAAGCTGAAAAGAGAATAATTGAGTTAAAAAGGAACACTGCCGGGATAGAACAACAGAGGTTTATACTCAGAACAGGTATCTTTCATTACTGCTCATCCAGAGATTCAGATCCCCTCGCATACGAAGATGTACAAAAGGCTCTCGTAGTTTTTTGCGGAAAGTATCTATCCGGAAGTGTGATTGAAAATATAGACCTAGGTAAAACCCCGGGAGTAGTGGAGAATTTCATTTGGAACTTTTGTGCAGAAAACGGGTACAATATTTGTGGTGCGGAGCCTAAGTGTCACGGATGTCCATTGGGCGCAGTATGCTTGTCCGCGCGTGCGCGCGACGCTTTTATCTTAGAATCGCTATCAAGCTAGGTTTTTGTTTCAACTGAATAAGACTTCCTAGATGAAATTATATATCCAGCTGTTTACGAGAGTCATTGTGGTTGCCTATATCTGGTATCATAATCATGAGTGGAAGTACTATGAAAGCGTCGCCAATGAGAAATATCCACCATAAGTAATCTGGGTTGATATTCCATATGATTCCCCCTAATATCGGTGCAACGATGCCAATTATCCCATGTGCGAGCATAGTTATCCCCGACCATCGGCCTCGCATTGATTGGGGCACTATTTCTTGGTTGAAGGCTGTCCATCCTATAAACAAAGCGGTTTGAAAACCTTGCAGGAAACTGGCTAGGATTAAGTACTCGGGATGTGTGTTCGGAGTAAAAATGGTGATTAATATCGCAGCCCATCCAAAAACACGTGAAAAATAAGCGACCCTTCTTCTACCAAATCTGTCAGCTAAACGACCAGCAGGCATTGAGAGAAGAACGGTGATGGCAGTTGACACAGCTCCACTCCAACCTAAGATAAAAGCGCTAGCTCCTTTTATGTCGACCATGTATATCCCGGTGAATGGCATCCTCAAATGAGAGATTAAAGTCTGGACACATTGTCTGAGGAGTAGTAGCTTGAGTCCAGGTATTTCTCTCAATGGACTGAGGAAATGGTCAAATACGCCGGTCTCACGCTGCTCTCTAGAAAATGTGACTTCTTGCATCTGTGTTGCCACGAGTATGAAAGCGAATACGCTAACTAGGAATTGAATAAAGAAAAGGGGTCTAATATTGTCAGCTGACTCAAGCCCGCCAAAGTAGGTTATGATGGCCGCTGTTATCAAGGGGGCTGCAATACCTGCGGTGGAAGTAATCATCCGATGAAAGGATAATCCTGTGACGCGATTTTCATCACGGAGTGTACCTATCCAAATAATTTGAGAGGCAGGGCCCATTATCCTCTGGCTGATAGCTTGCCAGATTCCAATCATATTAGCGAAGGGCCAAGTTCTCGTCAGGAAACGCATCAAGAAGATAGGTAGAGACAGCGCCCTGCCAGCAAGATAAAGCCGTTTCATGTTTTTAGTGCGGTCTGTTAACCATCCTGAAGGTAATGCGAGAAGCGCCATAACAGCATGATTCACGCTATTTATCAAACCCAACTCTACCGAGGAAGCGCCCAATCGCGAGATGAAGATATTCCAGTATTGACCTCCACCCCCTCCGCCACCTCCTTCCCCACCTCCGATACCTATAAGCCGAGTTAGAGTACCCCTAGCTAGGAGAACCTTATAATTTTTTGATTGTCTGCCCCAGAATTTCTTAATGTCGTCAATGGCTTTCGTTAAAAAATACCTCCAAAATAACGGCGTGCATTCGTATATTCTGGATAATAATATCTTTAATATTATATAATGACTTACGTAAGTTTTAAGCGGTGATGCGCCCCATACAATGGTGAGGGCATCATGGGCATTGCGGCGGGGCAGCAGCTCTGGTTAGGCATATAAGCCCGCGTCGTAACCGCGTAAAATCGATGCGCCCTCACGCACACGGGGAGGGCTAGGGGCCTAAATGGAGCCTTTGGATCCTGGATATCGGGTAATCATTGCAGGGAGAGCTCTTCATAGCCTGGCCAGGCGGGCTCCTGCTCCCGGGTTAGATCATCCTTGCTCCAGGGCCGGCAACACTCCCCTAACTTTTTTTAAGCGTACGCCAGCGCTACATATACGTGACCCTTAATCAGCGACTTGAGCAACAGAGTCGGGAGAATATGGTAAACTTCTACCGACGCGAGCTCAATCAGATTCTAGAGGGGCAGAGAGCACTTGAAGTTCTATCCGACAAAGTTCGTAAAAGATTGGTTGATTACGGGGTACTCACTAAGAGATACGATGCTGGTACCTATTTCGTGACGCCGCTGGGTGAAAAGCTTCTCACTGAGTTGAGAGCGAATGATGGACAACGCGCAAAGGCGAGGGGAGATGATTGATCCCTGGTGTAGAGATTGCCCTCTTCAGGGACGAAGGCAGTGCCCAGAGACCACTAAATTTATTGAGGGATGCAAGAAATTCTCAGAGACAATGCGTGGGGCTCCTCAGGACGGTCGGGGTTGGTTCGCAGATACGAACTAAACGGAAGTAAACTTTAAAAGGGGAGTTCGGGAGCCCGGACCCGTTTTACCGAGGGTAGATGGCTGTAAATTATAGCAAGATCTTCACGGTGACCGATCCAATCGCCCATGAGCCCTTCACGATCTTCGTGGAGACGTTCACTCCTATGGGCGGAGAGACCTTGTTTGTGATAAAGGCCCTCGAGGGAGAGTACGAAACTCGAGAGGAGTTCGAGGATGCCCGAGAATACGTCATCCAGGGATGGGAGAAAGGTTACACGCGCGACAAGGGCGATGGGAAGCTATACAGTTCGATAACCCTGATGAAATCGGGGGCCCGTAATCTCGTTGACTCGCTCAAGGCGGCTCTCCAGTTCTACGAGGGGAACTGACATGGAGTCAACGAACTGTCGGATCTGTGGCCGTAAACTCTTCAACCCGGTGAGCGTCAAGCGCGGTGTAGGCCCGGTATGTTGGGCACACCTCAGGAGGAAGAAGATTGGAGGCTGAGGAAGTGCTGCATACCACCGCCTTGCGCGTCTACAATGGTGACCACGGCTCATTTCTGAAGGCCTTCGCTGATGCCTATCTCCTTGCAGATACAAAGAACAGGAAAATCCTGCATCCGGCTTGGAAAAAGCTCATCGAAAAATATGACCTCCTGAAGAAGGTCGGGAGGGCATAAAGTCATGATCGAACTCGGACCGGTGTCCGAAGCCATTCTGGATTACGTGAACTCGGCCTTCGGTCCCATCGTATTCTTCAAGATGATCTACGAGGTCGCCCGGACGACGGGGGTCTCCCACACGAATAACTGGTATTTCCGTCGGCTTGTGGCTCTGGCCCTCGAGGGCCGCATAGAGGGAAGGGTCTATCGAACGGGGGATAAAGTGACTGTCAGATTCCGACGCCTCCAGGAGGCCTTTATGGATGATTTACCAGAAATTGAGGGGAATCGAGGACCGTTAGGAGGATGATGGCAAGAATGGAGCAGCTGACGATACACGTGGGCCCCTGGTCTCTCGTGGTGCCCTACACACTGGACGGCTTAGAGGTGGCGATGAAGTTTCTGGAGCTCCTCGATAAGATGTCGGCTGAGGCGGTTGAGGGAGATGAGTGAGAAAAGGAACAGGCTTCTGACTATCAAGGATACGATCTCCGGCATAGATACAACTATCCTTCTTAGTAGAAACAAGTTTCCGGACAACGAGAGAATCATCCATCCAAGGGAGAGCGAACACCTGGTCTTCCATCAGATCGGAGGGTCCTACGAAAACCTTGAGGATTTCGATCATGAATGGGAGCATAAACCCGATCAGATCGAGAAAACCGTTCTCTGCCCAAAATGTAGGGAACCCATTTCATACATGATTCCAAAGATCGACGAATTCGTCAACTTCACCTGCATGGACATTCTCGATGCCCGACGCCTCACTAACGCCCTCATAGAATTGCTGAAGGATGGAAGTGGTGAAAGTGCGCGGTAAGTGGAACACCATCAGAGGCAAAGGGTCCCTTAGACGCCTCATAAAGGAGACCATACAGACCAACGGGGGTGAGATGCCCTTAGAGGAACTCCTGGAATATCTCAGGAAGAAGGGCTACATGAAGGAAACGATACGACCTCGGCTGCATCTCCTTGACATCGAAGTCGTGGATGGTAAGGTCAGGCTCAAGGGGTGAATGTGTGGAATTCAAGACAGCAGATGGATTTACGGTATGTCCCCATTGTGGAGCAACGTATTCAGGGACACTGTCCACTTGTCCAGGCTGCCTACGCGCGCGCAAGGAACCTCCAAAAATGGAGAAGCCCGTATTCCATCGCAGATACCTGTGTAACGCAGGCCATCTCTGCCAGATGGGTGGACCGGACGGCGTCTGCTGCATAAGCTGTCGAGGATACAACTCCTGCACCCAGCCATGCCACACCGCCCAAATCTGGATGAAAGCCCGCGATGAGCCTAAGGGGCCTATGGAAGACGAGGATGGCTTACCGATTCTCTTCGGTAAGGCATTGTGTGAACATTTAACAAAGGAGGAAGTTATCTTTAAAATTTGGAACTAACTCTCTATACTATCTAATTAGATTCATCAGGTTAGTTGTACGCCTACGCGGAATCAACCACAATTTAATACACGAGGAACTCGACGAGTTAATCTTAAAAAATGCAACTAATCTAGATGTAATTCAACTAGGTGGGATCCTTGGGCTCGAAGATCTTAGAAACACCCTTTACTACTTCCTAGACTACGGGGCGGCGACCTCCCTCATTCTCCAACAAAAATTGAAAATAGATGATTCCAAGGTCTATCGATATATTACGAGACTGAAAAACCTGGACATCATCAAGCCCGCAGTAAGAATGCCAAGTGAAATGCGTTCCAAGGGAGGACCTAGGGCCACCGTTTACAAAGTACCTGATGCCGATATCGTCCAGGTCAACGACGCGATAACACTGCATCGAAAGCTACTGAGTCCAAAATATAGAGTAGCCGAGGAGTTAGCCCAGATACTTCTTGACGAGTACATTGAACCCAGAGGGCTGAAGGAGATCACCAAAAGGGAGATCCTCATCTTCGTGAAGGACCGACGCGTGCTCTTCGTTGCCGGCGACATTGCGGAGCTGATGGCACGATACCTACAGCATCAAAGAGGAATCAAAGTCTGGAGATAGCGACAAACTGGTAAATGAGGTTAGGAGGTGAGGCCCTGATTGACTGGTACAACCAAGTTCTCTGCGGTGACTGTGTAGACCTGATGCGGCGCATGCCCGCCGATTTCGTTGACTGTGTGGTCACGAGCCCACCATATAGAAGTTGAGGATAATGTCGAGGATTATCCTCACTTCGTGGAATGGGGACTTCGCGACTATGGCACCGATTCAGTGCGGATTTGGGGAGGCCTCCCCGAATGTGAACATAAATGGGGGGAATCATTCCCCGCTGCAAAATCAGACCATAGGAACATAGGGTTCGCCGAGAGATCTAAAGAGGACTATATTGGAGGTGGACACAAGAAGGTCACAATCGCTGAGAAACACCACCCCTCTGAGGCCGGTCAACTCTGCTCTGAATGCGGGGCCTGGCGGGGAAGCCTTGGACTCGAACCCCACCCACAGATGTACGTGGATCATATGGTGGGGATATGCAGGGAGATCAAACGGGTCCTGAAACCAGGGGCCACGTTTTGGCTCAATCTCGGAGATACTTACTATGGTTCAGGTGGTAAAGGCGGACAGTATGAGAAGTTCATGCCCGACAAGGGGCAACCAGCCCACTATCGACAAATCTCTAAGTCCCGCTCCAACTGGCTTCAACCCAAACAGCTTCTCGGAATCCCCTGGCGAGTCGCCATCGCCCTCCAACACGACGCCTGGATTTTACGCAACGACATAATTTGGCATAAACCCAACCACATGCCTAGCAGCGTGAAAGATCGGCTCACCACCTCATACGAGCATGTCTTCCTGTTTGCCAAACAGAGAAGGTACTATTTCGACCTCGACGCGATCAGGCAGCCCCTCTCAAAAGGAACGTTGCTGAGGATCAGGCAACAGAACATCGAAAATCAGCCGGGTGGCCCTAAGACGCTGGCCCTCAGGGGAGAGAGGTCCGAATCCCGTAACGCCAACAGGCCTATCGACATAGCCCGAAGCCTATCCCGTAAATTCGCTGATGTTGAGGAAGAATTAACGAAACATGAGTTAGCGGTGGGAAGAAGTGGTCGAAGCTATACCGATCCGCTTCATGTTAAAGGGCAGCATTCACGAGGAAAGAATCCTGGAGATTTATGGTCGGTCCCCACTATGCCGTTTCCCGCGGCCCATTTCTCTACGTTTCCCCCGAGTCTCATTGAGCCTATTGTGAAGGCTGGTTGCCCTAGGTGGATATGCCGTAAATGCGGGGAGCCGAGGACGCGGATCTCCGAGCCTTCTCCTAGATATGCTGAGAGCCTCGGTAAGTCCGTTCATGACCATAAGGATGACCTGAAGAGAGGTATGCGCTACGATAAGGTCCTCGATGCGGAATATGTCACGGTTGGCTGGTCTGACTGCGGATGTGGAAAGGGCTGGGTTGGAGGTGTTGTCTTCGATCCGTTCTGTGGTAGTGGGACCGCGCTCAGGGTGGCACGACGCCTTGGTAGGCGCTTCATCGGAATAGACATTGTGCCCGAATACGTGGAGATGGCACTGCGTAGAATTCGAGGGGGCAAATACCGTGAGCCTCCGGAGGGCGTCACACCGTTCAGGGGCCTGAGGAGGACGTGGTCCTGAAGGTATTATTGGTTGATATTGATTCGAAGATGCCAAATCTGGCTCTGATGAAGATAAGTGCCTATCATAAACAAGCAGAGGATGAGGTTGGATGGGCGTGGGCGACTCCGGACAGGGTGTATATCAGCTGCATATTTTCTGAAAATCTGCCTAATGCTAGGGGCGTGGCCAAATTCTATCCTGACGCTGACGTCAGGATTGGGGGACCAGCACTTGGATACCCCAATTACCTTCCCGATGAGATAGAGCACAGTATGCCCGACTACGCGCTTTATCCCGATATGGATTATAGTATGGGCTTTTCGACAAGAGGTTGCATCAGGAACTGCCCGTTCTGCATCGTCCCGGAGATTGAGGGGAAATTCAGGGAGCACGCCACAATAAGCGAGTTTCACAACCCGAGCTTCGATAAATTGATGTTATTTGATAACAATTTTTTGGCATCGGCTCGTTGGAAGGAGAAACTCGAGTATATCATGGATCATGATCTCAAGGTCAGTTTCAATCAGGGATTGGATGCTCGGCTCGTAGATGATGAGAAGGCGTCCGCTCTCGCTGAGACCCAATCATATAATTCCCATTTCACGTCCAGGAAATATTATTTCGCATGGGATCTCGTTGAGACCGAAAAGCCAGTTCTCCGTGGCATCCAGAAGATGATTGATGCCGGTATCCACCCTCAGCGGATTATGGTCTATTTGCTTGTCGGATTCAACACCAGCCATCAGCAGGACTATCATCGTTTCTCCAAGCTCAGGGAGCTTGACGTGGAGCCTTTTGTAATGGTCTATAACAATCGAAGGGATGATCCCTGGATCCGCTATTTCGCCCGGTGGGTGAACAGGCCCTGGTTCTACAAGAACTTCGACTTCGTTGACTATAACAGGTTGACGCCATTGCTGAGGAAGGAGACGGAATCGATTATGGAGGCTGAGAGATGACGCGAGTGGTTATGTAACGCTTTCGCCTCCTCATGTTTAGGGATACTAGGACACGGAATCCTTTTATACAAAAAGACCGTAGATGGTGTTACCAGTATTTGGAGGTATGAGTGTGTATCACTTGGACTGGACAGGAAGATTCTCCTGACAGAGGATCAAATACCTAAGAAATGGTACTGTATTTTACCGGACCTCCCTAAGCCCCTGCAACCCATCCTTAACCCGGAGACCCTTGAGCCAATAGACCCTAAGATGCTCGAGGCTCTCTTCCCTAAGGAGCTTTTAAAGCAGGAGATGAGCGGAGAACGGTTCGTGCAGATACCGGAAGAGATACGGGACGTGTATCGTCTCTGGAGACCGACGCCGATGTACAGGGCACGAAACCTTGAGAAGGCCCTGAAGACGCCGGCGAAGATCTACTACAAGTACGAGGGGGTCAGCCCCACGGGGAGCCACAAGCCCAACACGGCGGTGGCCCAGGCCTACTACAACATGAAGGAGGGCACCGAGAAGCTGACCACCGAGACCGGCGCAGGACAGTGGGGCAGCTCACTGGCATTCGGCGGATCATTCTTCGACATCGACGTAGAGGTCTACATGGTCCGCATCAGCTACGACCAGAAGCCCTACCGCAGGGTGATGATGCAGCTCTACGGGGCTGACGTCTACCCGAGCCCCAGCGACCGCACCAAGACAGGAAGGAAGATACTGGCTGAAAACCCGGACAGCACCGGCAGCCTCGGCATCGCAATCAGCGAGGCCGTGGAGAAGTGCATGGAAAGTGACACGACGAAGTACAGCCTGGGCAGTCTCCTCAACCACGTGCTGATGCACCAGACGGTCATCGGCCAGGAGGCGAAGGAGCAGATGGCTATGGTGGAGGACTACCCAGATCACATCATCGGATGCGTCGGAGGTGGCAGCAGTTTCGCTGGGCTATTCGAGCCCTTCTACTATGACAAGATAAACGGCAGGGCCCCGAAGGATGTCAAATTCACGGCGGTGGAGTCGACGGCGTGCCCCAGTATGACCGCTGGTGATTACATGTACGATCACGGGGATACCGGGAGGATGATACCTCTTGTGCTCATGTACACCCTTGGACATGACTTCGTCCCCGACCCCATTCACGCAGGAGGCCTCAGGTACCACGGCATGGCGCC
>Ga0209977_10000204_pt1 | contig 23038 bp, 50 predicted proteins | sample SumtaG_2_FD_183113 | JGI IMG/M metagenome (GOLD analysis project Ga0209977, IMG submission 183113) | Deep subsurface microbial communities from Indian Ocean to uncover new lineages of life (NeLLi) - Sumatra_00607 metaG (SPAdes) (version 2) | ecosystem: Environmental > Aquatic > Marine > Oceanic...
GAGATTGTGGGAAAGAGTCAAGGACACTTATTTATTGGAAAGGAAAAGATAGATGTTCAAAATGTGATGAAAAGTTTGAAGATGGGATATATTTCAAGGATTTGAAAAGAAAAAGAGATGAACAGAAGGATAAAATAGAAGAATGGAAGAGAAAATAAAAGAAAAGGAAAAAAGGGTTTTGAAAGACGCCAAGAGTAGAGAGTATTTTGGAGAAACTAAGGTTTATAGTGATAGCAATATCTTTGATGCATATGAACTTGGTGAACAGGACAAACTCGCAGAAGTAAGCAAGGTGATTGATAAAGATTTTGAATTGTTAAAAAAGATTTATTGTGAAGATTGGGTTGATAATCAATGTAATTATAATAAAGGTTGTGAAGAATGTAATAAGATTGATAAATTTAAAGAAGAACTAAAACAAAAACTAAAATGAAAAATAAAATGTTAGAAGAAATCTGCACCCTTGCTGATGAATGTGTTACAAGCAATTATGGTGCTTTTCCAATCTGTCGGAGGAATTATATTGATTGTGTACATTACCATAGAATAATAGCAAGGAAAATTGAGGAATACAACAAACAGGAGAAAAGTAAATGACAACAAAAACATCAGCTTTAGAGAGAGAACTTATAGGACAAGGATTAGAACTAATCGCAGAATTCAAAGGTTTTCAAATCTGGCAAAAAGACGATAAAAGGGCATTATATGATGTAGAAGAGAGAAAAGTCAGCTTGAGATATACAAAAGATGATGATATTTGCGAATATATAAATATGTGGAGTAAAATCAAGGGAAAATGAACTTAGAACAAGCAATTAAAGAAAAAGATAAAATTTTCTCTATAAAAAAAGTAGAATGTATACCTACGATTATGAAAGAAGCAGAAAACTATGTTGAATTAATGAAAAGACTTTATGATAAGGGATATGAATTAATTAAAAGGAAAAAGAAATGAAAAAATTATTGACAAAAGAAGATATTTTAGAAGAAATACAAAAATATAGTCCCCACACCGAAAGATTGGTTTTATCTACTTTAATGGCGATTAATCAAAAAATCCATATTTTAAATATAAGCCCGAGCGGTCATGGAAAAACAAGAGCAACAGCGGAATTACTAAAATTATTAAAAATCCCCCATACTCTGGTGGCAGGACATGTTTCCCCAATGGCTTTTTTTGAAATCTTAGAAAAAGATGGCATCATTATCGTTGATGAGGGAGCAGACCTTTTATCAAATAATACTGTCATAAACTTATTATTAAATGCCCTATGGAATGGAAATGTTGAATGGACAAATAATAATAAAAGTCTACAACATAATTTTCAAGGCTTGATTATTTTTAATACAAATGCGTCTTCAAATACCCCCCTAATGAAAGCATTGAAAGACAGGGTTTTTACAAATGAAATCAATCTAACAAGTGAACAACTTAAACAAAAAATAATGAGTGGTAAATTTTATCGCCCAAATTTAAAAATATGGGCAGAAATAAAAGAAAGATTAGATACAAAAACGGAAGTTTCGGAAGTAAAAAAAGAAAAGAACAAACTATATACGCTTATTGAAAATAAAGAGCCGAAATCTATGCGAGATTTTTGGAGATTAACAAAAATTGCCTCTTTTTCATTATCCTTAATGGGAAATTTAGATTTAATTGAATATTTTGAGGAAGTAGATGACATCTGGAAGGTTCTCAATAGTGAAATTAAAAGGAGTGAAAAAGTTAAGAAAATTGCTGAAATAAAGTGTATAACGGAAAGGGGTGCAAGAGAAATTGTTATTAAATTTGAACAGGGAAGGGTTTAAATGTGGAGGTAGCAAAACTTGTCTAAAGGAATGATAGGAATTATATTGAAGGATGGAAAAATTACCCTCAGCTACAAGATGGAAAATGTATCACAAGCAGAAGTAGCAATGCTAATAACTAATATAGAAATTTTGAAACAGAGACTCATTACCAATTACAAAAAAAATCTAAAAAGACTTGGTGGTGACCCTAAAAATGGTAAATGAAAAACAAACTTATGCCTTGATAAATGCTGATACTAAAAAAATAATCAAACACAATGGAAGGCTCCAATATTTTAGGTTAAAACAAACAGCCTTTCTTGAAAGAAAGATTTTACAAACAGAACTAGGAATTAAGATAGAACTAACTCAAAGGAAACCCTCTATTCAAGGTCGGCAGAGAACCAAAAAAAATGAAAAAATATAAAAAATACAAATATCGCAAAGTTACCCCAGAAATCCTTGAAAAGATGAAAAAACTAAGAGAAAGCGGACTTACTTGCAAATTGATAGCAGAGAAGGTTAGTATAGCTGGTAGTAGCGTACAGTATTGGCTTAGCCCACAACAAAGAGAAAAATCAATAAAAAGGGGTAAGAAATCCTATGCAAAATTAACAAAAGAGGAAATAGCCAAAAGGAATAAAAAACAATATAAAAAAGCCCGAAAATACTACAAAGAAAGGTACCACGAGGATGAAGAATTCAGAAAAGATTTTATTAGCATGGTTAGAAGAAGCTTTAAAAAAAGAAGGAAGAATTGGATAAAAGTTGGTTTATGTTCTCGGTGTGGTGGAAAAAGAATAAATAAAGAATATAGTTATTGTGAAAAATGTCGGGAAGTGTGCAGGAAAAAGCATCTAACTAAAAAATCTAAAACAAAAAATGGAAAGATATAGGTATAGAAAAATAAAACCAGAGGATATTGTGGTTATGAAAGAGTTAAGAGAGCAAGGACTGTCTTATAAGCAAATAGGGGGAGAATTTGGTGTACATATGTCTACGGCTCATTATCATTTAAGTCCAAGAGAAAAGATTATGTCTAAAAAGAGGGCATATAAATTTCTAAGTAAAATGACAAAAAAACAAAAACTAGAAAAAATTAAGAAAGCAGCACCACGCATGAAAAAATATATGAAAGAAAGATACAATAACGATTCAGAATTCAGAAGGGGTTTTCTTGATATAGTCAAAAGAAGCTTTGAAAAAAGAAGGAGGAAGTGGGTAAAACTTGGTTTATGTTCTACATGTGGTAAAAAAAGAAGGGATAAAAAATTGCGTCAGTGTGAAAATTGTAGAAGAAAAAAACGAGAATGTCGCTTTAAAAAAGGTAAGGTAAAAAAGCCAATAAAATAAAATGACAAGAACAACAGACCCAAAACATAAATTTCTCAGAAGATTGTGTAAAAGATGCGGAGAAATGTTCCTGCCGAAATCAAAATATAATTATATTTGCCCTGAATGTATTGAAGAAAGTGGTGGGTGGTGGAAGAGAAAAAATAAATTAAAGAAAAAGGAGGGAGGGAAATGAAAATGATTAAGAAATTCCCTTATTTAAGACCCAAATCAAAACAATATAGAAGAGTATGTAAAAGATGTAGCAGGATTTATGAGACTCCATATCGGCACTCAAAATTCTGTGATAAGTGTGTTTCCCCTCATTGGAGTAAGAGGGAGAGAAAAAGTAAATTATATAAAAAGGGGAAGAAAAAATGACAGAAAAAGAATTTAATTTTGAGGAGTGGGATAGAAAAAGGGTATATTATAATAAAATACTTATTATTATTGCTTCGTTAATAGCTATAGCTCTTGTTTGGGGGATAATAGTCACAGGAGGAATTAAATGATAAAAGAGAAATTATTTGATATTGCTGGATTCAAACCACCAGAACACAAGTCGAGAATATACAGGATGTTCTTGAATAAAGAAAGATTATTGAAAGCGGTTTCCGATGCTATTGATAAGGGAACGACAGTTATCTCAATAAGAGAAGTGATTAAACCAAGGGAGAAGAAAAAATGAAAATACTTAGATGTCCAGAATGTGGAAGCTCAAATATTAAAAATATGGGCAAAATAAAGAGATACTGTGAGGAATGTGGATATAAGTTTGAAGACAAGGAAAAGAAGGAAATAGTCAAAAATAAATTTAACCCAAAACCCTTAATATGGGGGGGAGTGGTTGGTGGAATAGCCTCTCTTGGGGCATTAGATAAATGAAAAAGAAGAAAAGGAAATGAAAGATAAAAAATTAAGTAAGAGATGCTCTCTTTGTGGGGGAATTAAAATAGAAAAGAGATGGAGAATGTGTGAAAAATGTAGAAGAATTGGTAAGTTGAATAAGAGAAAACATAGGAAAACCCCTATTAGAGAACTTAATTGTGTGATTTGCGGGAGAAAAGCCAAGACCACCCACTATAATAAAAAGACTTGTAGTAAAAAATGTTCTAAAAAGTTAGAGCAGCAAAAAGTTAGGAGATGGCATAAGTCCGAAAGAGGTAGGGAATATATAAGGAATAAAATGAGGGAGTATCGTGTATCGGAAAAGGGAAGAAAACAAAGTAAAGAATATTATAAGAAAAATAGGGAAAAAATAAATACTTATTGGAGAAATTATATGAAAACTTATAGGAAAACTAAAAAATATAAGGAATACAGGGAGAAAAATAAAGAAAAATTTAGGGAATATCAAAGAAGATGGAGAGAGAAAAATAAATTAAAGAAAAATGGCAAAAAAGAAAAAAGAACCTAAAAAAGAACAAGAAAGGATACTTAAAGGAAGATGTTTAAAATGTGGCAAACCAATGGGGAAAAATTTTAAAAGTTGTCATGCTTGTAGAAGAAAGGAAAGATTAAGGAGAAAAGCAAATAAAAGAGGATTAAAAAGAGATTATTACTTAAATTAAAATGGTAAAAATAAATTTAGAAACAGATGAGATTTTAGCAATAATTGTTGATGATGCCTGTGAATTTCGCGTTAGAGGGCATAGGAATGAAGAAGGGACGATGGTATTAGAAACAGAAGAACTTTGATAATTAACAATAAATAAAATGGTAAAAGGAAAAAAGTATGGAGATTATATGGCGGAAGTTATTGGAGAAGATAGCAGAGGCAACCCAATAAATTTCAGGTTAAGAGTAGAAGAAATAAAGCATATCAGAAGATGTGCTTCTATGTATGATAGGGTATTTGAAAGGGCATATGATTCTAAGTTAGATACTAGTTTATCGAAAAGAATTCACTTTAAGTTCGCAAAATTTGGTAAAATTAAGCGAGGAATTAGTCCAGGAAGGAAAAAACAAATATTAAAAGGGAAAGAAAGGATTTGTTCTCACCCTGACTGTAAGGAAACAGAAAACCTTACTTTAGACCACATAAAAAGAAAAAGTAGCGGGGAAAACCCGCACAGAAAAGAAAATGTGCGATTATTGTGCCCAAAACATCATTTATTAAGGGAATTAAAAACAAATTTATTTCATAAGGGAATAGAAATTAAGAAACTGCAACAAAGGATAAGGGATATTGAAAAAAAAGGAACCACAGACTGCCTTGGCTATAAAGTCCTATCAAAAGATAAATTTGAAAATCTTGATGAATAAAATGAAAATAGATTACTCTGGAGTTTGTGTTATATTGATTATTTTAATGGCCATTCCAATATTTATTTTTAAGAGTTATATTTTTGTGATTTTTCAGTTCTTATTTCTTATTTCAGCTCTTATTTATGATTTAAAAAAGAACGGGAGAAAAATAAATGAAAAAAACAAAGAAGCCAAAATCAGTAGAATTTGAATTTAATTTTTATCTAAAGGTAATTAAGGAAACAATGGACCCAGATGGTTCATTTCTTGAACTAGGTCCTAAGGATTTTAGCCTGAGCAATCATTTTAAGGATGTAACTATGGTCGATAAAGATATAGAAGTTATAAAGAAGTACGCAAGTAAGGGGAGAAAGATAATACATGGTGATTATCATTCTCTTATTATTCCACCTGATAGTTTTGACTATGTTATTGCGCTCCATCCTGATATTTGCCGTTCTGGAGAAAATATAAAATGGGTTGACCTTGAAGAAAGGCGATTTAAATTCAGAGGCCGGAATCTTGAGAGATTTGTCTCATCTCTTTTGGACATTGCTAAGGAAAAGGTGTTTATCGCTTCTAAAGAAATTTCCGATAACACACCAATGAAAAAATATGTAAGTAAAGTTGTCATACGTCCTCCCCAATTTGTTCTCTATAATAAATCAATACAACTTGACCCTTCTGGGTGGCTTAAAAAATGGAAAAAATAAATTCCTATAAAATAATTCAAACACGATTTGATGATATAGCAAATAAGTTAGATATTGAACCATGGATTAGGGGTGTTTTGAGAACACCGAAAAGACATGTGTCTGTAAACTTTCCAGTAAAAATGGATAATGGAGAAGTTAAAATATTTACAGGTTATCGTGTTCAGCATAATAATTCAAGAGGTCCTTATAAAGGAGGCATAAGATATAGCCCAAAAGTGAATCTTGACGAAGTAAAAGCATTAGCATCATTGATGACTTGGAAGTCTGCAGTTGTAAATGTTCCTTTTGGTGGGGCAAAAGGGGGGGTAATTTGTAATCCTTCCAAAATGTCTTTAGGAGAAATTGAAAGACTTACAAGAAGGTTTACTTATGAAATTAGTGATATAATTGGTCCTAATACCGATATTCCTGCACCAGACGTCAACACCAATGAACAAATAATGGCATGGATGGTAGATGCTTATAATGTGGGCAAAAAGGAATATGCCCTTGGGGTTGTTACAGGAAAACCCTTAGCCCTTGGTGGAATCTATGGAAGGAGCGAGGCAACAGGTAGGGGAGTGATGATAACTACCGTGGAAGCCATTAAAGATATGAGACTAAATCCGAAGGGTTTAACTGCAATAGTTCAAGGTTATGGTAATGTGGGGAGTAATGTTACAAGACTTCTTAATGAAAAAGGAGTTAAAATTATTGGAATAAGTGACATATCTAAAGCGATATATAATCCAAAGGGGTTAAATTTGAAAGAGATTGATACTTATGTTAGCACAAACAAACTTCTTGAAGGATACAATAATGCGGAAGAGATTTCACCAAAAGAAAAAATTCTTGAAATGAAAACAGATATTTTGGTGCCTTCGGCATTAGAGAACCAAATAACATCAAAGAATGCCGAGTATATCAAAGCTAAACTTATTGTTGAAGGGGCAAATAACCCAACCACACCAAAGGGGGACAAGATTCTTTATGATAAGGGGGTGGTTGTTGTTCCTGACATTCTTGCTAATGCTGGTGGAGTAACTGTTAGCTACTTTGAATGGGTACAAAACACCCAGAAAGAAAAGTGGTCATATGAGAAAGTTGTTTCAAAATTAGAAGACAAGATGATTCCTGCTTACAAAACAATTAGTAATCTGGCAAGAAAACAAAACACAGATATGAGGACTATTGCCTATATGATTGCTATTGACAGGACGGCTAAAGCACTGAGAACCAAGAGGAAAACACGATAAAATGAAAACCTTAGTGATTGCAGGAAAAGTTAAGGATGTTAAGGCCATAATAAACAGCCTTATCGAAAGATACGGAAAAGACACAAAAGTCTTAGAACTAATGGAAAAATTTAATAAAGATAGATTAATTTTAGTTTAATAAAAATGATAAATAGTAAAATAAAGTTAAAAGGAGGTTTAAAAAATGAAAGCAATAAAAATTGAATTGATAATGGAAGATAATGAACATACAGAACACTTCATTACGCAAATCTTACCAAATTTAAAAGAAGACCATAAGATGAAGCAAGTTCATTGGCACAATTGTGAATACTTTGAAAAGTAGTTAGAGAATAAAATGGGAAAAGAAATTAGTTTAAAATGTTCTATATGTAAGAAAAGGGTCGCGAAAGTTAATAAAATTAAAATGATTTTACCTTTTGAAATCGGTTGTGATAAATGTTTGGAAAAAATAGAAAAAGGCCTAAAGGAAGTTAAGAACCTATTAAAATGAAAGAAATATTTGAAAGAAACACGCAAACAGAAGAGCATTCGGAGCCAAGAGTTAATGTGGAATTCGCAAAGAGAAAGAGCCAGGCAGCAACATTCAGAGGAAGATTGAGGGGAGATTTGCAAAAGGCTAGGAACGATAAAAATGCTGAGATGGGCTTCTATATAGAAGATATTTTAGATTTTTTTAATGAGTGCTATCCTCAAAAGATTGTCAAATATGAAATTGAACTCCTCGAAGGATGGAAAGGAAAGGGTGCTACCGAAATTTACAAGGGATTTGAAGAAGATTTCATCATCATAGAACATATAAAGGATAAAGAAACTAACAAAGTAAAATCAGTAAAACACTCTGTAGCTAAAGAGCATATTAACAGGCTATTATTTTGGATTAAAACATGGAAAATTGGAGAAGAACATACATGTTACGATTTTTCTGAAAAACTTGGATATAATTCATGGAAAGATTTGTGGCGAGAAAGAAAAATTTACTTCGCGACATATTATTATCCTGTAAAGGTTATGGAAGCAATAGGAATAATTAAATATTCCGGACGTGGAGATATAACAAGAATAAAATGAAAGTATTGGTAACTGGTGGTGCAGGATTTATTGGAAGTCACATAGTTGATTCTTTAATAAAAAAAGGTTATGAAGTTGTGATTATAGATGACTTAAGTACTGGTAAAAAGGAGTATTTAAACGAAAAAGCCAAATTTTATAGAGAAGACATAACAAAAAGCGTGAGTTCTATTTTTGAAAAAGAGAAACCAGAAATTGTTATTCATACAGCCGCCCAAGTTCAGTTAAGAGATTCTTTGGAAAATCCCTTGTTTGATGCCAAATTGAATATCCTTGGCACAATTAATATTCTAGAAGAATGTAGGAAAAATAATGTAAAGAAAATAGTCTATACTTCCACTGGCGGAGCAAGAGTTGGAGAACCAGAATATCTTCCTGTTGATGAAAAGCACCCCTTGGCTCCTTGTTCACCTTATGGGATTTCAAAACATACGGCAGAGCATTATGTTTGGATGTATAGTAAATTATATGGCCTTGATTATCTTATTTTTTGTTTTGGGAATGTTTATGGACCAAGAGATGACCCCTTAAATAAAAGACTTATTTCTATCTTTGCAAATAACATGGTCAATGGGAAAGACCCAATTATATTTGGAGATGGAAAACAAACCAGGGATTTTATTTATGTTTGTGATTTGGCAGAGTTTATCGTGGAAAGTTTAGATAAAAAGACAAAACATAAGTTGTTTCATTTAGCAAACGGAAATCAGGTGAGTGTTAATGAAATTGTGGAAAAACTTAAAGAATTAACCGGCTTCCAAGGAAAAATAAAGAATATTAGGGCAATTCAGGGTGAAGTAAGAGATATAGTGCTTGATACATCTTTGGCTGTTAAAGAACTTGGTTGGGACCCAAAACACAGTCTTAAGCAAGGTTTAAAAGAAACGGTCGGGTGCTTTTTAAAATGAAAATGGAAAGGATAACCTCATTTCCTTATATTGGAAGAGAATATACAGGAATAATAAAAAAATCTTTAGAAAATTTGGGATTAAATGTAATGCTCCCTCCAAAAACAACAGATAAAACAATAAAAATTGGAGTAAAAAATAGTTCGGACATGATGTGTCACCCATATAAAGTGACACTCGGGAATTTTGTAGAGGCTTTAGAGAATGGAGCTAACACCCTTTTGACGTATAATAGCTTGGGACAATGTAGATTAAGGCATTATCATAAAATCCAGGAATTTACCCTAAAAAATTTAGGTTATGATAATTTTGAATTATATGGAATAAGCAGAAAAAATATATTTAAGACACTTAAAAAATTAACTAATAAATCAAGGTTCAAACTTTTTTTAGAATTTTATAATCTTTACAAAAATATGAAGGAAAAAGATGAAAAAAGAGTTTGGGCGAAAGATAAATCAAATATAGGGATTATAGGGGAAATATTTTCATGCTGTGATGAAATAGTAAATTATGGGATAGAAGGTAAAATAAAAAGATATGGAGCAAATCCCTATAATACTGTTCGTTTAACAGATTTTATAAATAGGAATTTTCTTGGATTGCATCCTGCTGGTGAGAAAAAATATAGAAAAAAAGCCAGAGGATATTTCAATGGAAAGTTGGGCGGGCATGGCGTAGAAAATATCTCTAATTTGTTAAAATTGATAGATAAGGGGGTTGATGGTGTTATTCATATTTTGCCTCTTTCCTGTATGCCTGAAACTACTGTAGAACCAATAATTGATTACATATGCAGGAATTCAAGAACACCCTCATTAAGGATAACAATAGATGAAAATATTAGCGAAGCCAATTTGGAGACCAGACTTGAAACATTTATAGAACTTATTAAAATCAAAAAATGGAAAAAGCATACTTAGGAGTTGATTGTGGGAGTGTAAGCCTGAAACTAGCACTCATAGATGAAAATAAGAATTTGATTGACTCTGTTTATCTTAGAAATAAGGGGATAATAGAGACTTCAAAAAAAGGATTAGAAAAAATAGCCAATGATGAATATGAAATATCCGGAGTAGGAACAACCGGTTCCGGAAGGAAATTCTTAGGCATATTGCTTAATTCAGATATTGTAAGAGCAGAAACAATTGCCCACACCATAGGAACATTAAATTATTATCCTGATGCAAGAACTGTAATGGATATTGGGGGAGAAGATAGTAAATTGATGATAATCAGGGAAGGGATTATGGAAGATTTTGTATTGAATAACATATGCGGAGCAGGAACTGGAAGTGTAATTGATGCAATCGCTTACAGGCTCGGCATTAAAATAGAGGATGTGGGAGACATGGCTCTTAAATATAGACAATCTCTGGATTTCCCGAGCAAATGCGGGATTTTTAACCAATCACGAGTTGTTGACAAACAAAATAAAGGAGCGAGAAAAGAAGATATTTTAATGGGTTCCATAAGAGCATTAGTAAGCTGTTATCTTACCATGGCAAAAAACATTGGGTTGGAGCCGCCTTATATTTATCAAGGCGCTACTGCAAAAAATAAAGCAATAGTTAGGGCATTTGAAGAACAATTAGAACATAAGGTCATTGTCCCAGAATATTGTGATGTTATGGGAGCGATTGGGATAGCACTGTTGGTAATGGAAGAAGATATTAAAAAAACAAAATTTAAGGGATTTGGAATAACCGATTATGATTTTGAAACTAAGATAAGGTATTGCGAGGATTGTGAGAATAATTGCGAATTAAATGAAATTTACGAAAACAATAAATTAATAGGAGTATTAGGAAGCCGTTGTGGTAAATATCCTTAAAGGAGATTAAAATGAAGAATAAAACATTTTTTGTTAGGAGTATGAGTTTATTTCTTTTTGTAGCAGGAATAGTTATGGGAATGGCACTGATATTCAGAGGGATGGCGATTGATAATAATTTTACGATAGTAATTTTAGGATATTTATTTTTATTTATTGGATTGGCTAGTTTTATTATTTTTAATATGGATTTAATGAAGGAGGAAAAATGATAGAAAAACAAGAAGATGAAATGAATCCTTTTGTAGTAATAATTGGGATTGTAGCAATGAGTATGTTTCCAAAATATGCTTTAGAGTTATTTGATATTTTATGGAGGATGCATATATGAAAATAGCAATAATTGGAAGCAGGGAATTCAAAAATAAGGAATTAGTCGAGAAAACATTAGCCAAGGAATTAACTAGTATCATAGTTTCCAGATATACTGAAGTAATAACCGGTGGTGCAAGAGGGGTTGATGAATGGGTTATAGAATTTTGTAAAAAAAATTGCACACCTTGTAAGATAATTAGACCAATTAATCCTTCAAATAAACTTGATTATCTTTTTAGAAATATAGAAATTATAACTCTCGCAGATAAAATAATTGCTTTTTGGGATGGCAAATCAAAAGGAACAAAGTTTGTAATTGATTATGCCAAGGCGAGAGATAAAGATGTTGAAATAATAAGAAAATGAAAAAACTAAAAGATAGTTTTAAAAAATTGGTTAGAGAATTAAAAGGCGAATGTATTTATTGTGGAGTAAAATTGAAAATCTGGAGTCATAAAAAATCATTCTGTCCAAAATGTGGTCAAGCCTTTGCTTAAAGACAAATTAATAAAAGAAAATGAAAAAAAGGAACATTTATAAGTCCTTTTATCATACTTATTCTATGTTATTTCAGGGAAATTTTTTTATCTGGAAGGTGTGTCTTATAGCCGAAGCCTTAAGTTCAGGCACAGACGCGCCCCAAAGATATACCAAATAATTTCCCAATAGTTTAATTCTTAAAAAATATATGGATTTTCTGTGAATTATTCATAAGCTCTCTTGGTGAAATACAAGGGTTGGGATTTCTTATTAATCTTAATAATACTTTTCGGGGTTTTGTCATTTTTTTGGATTTTATGCTGTCGTAGCTCAACGGTAGAGCGCCTGTCTTGTAAACAGGGGGTTGGGGATTCGAATTCCTCCGGCAGCTTATGGGCGCGCATGTCTTTCCATAGTGGCGAAGCCGTCTTGCAAATGGCTTGTGGCGGGTGCAAGTCCCGTCGCGTCCACCAAGGACGTATAGTGTAATGGTATCACGGCTCTTTTACACGGAGTAAAAGGAGGTTCAATTCCTCCTACGTCCATCAAAAAAGCCCTATAGCTTAGAGGCCAAGAGTATCGGGCCTTGAACCCGAGGACCCAGGTTCGAATCCTGGTAGGGCTATATGCCTCAATGGTCTAATGGTATGACGGGAGATTGTCTCTCTTCAGACTCGGGTCCGATTCCCGATTGGGGCGTTCCAGGATGCTCTTACCTGTAAAGATAGAGAGTAGGATTAATTCCTAAATACAACATCCTGGATGCCGTCATTGGACAGCGGTAGTCCGGTTGGTTTGAGCCCAACTTTCCGAAAGGATATGTAGGTTCGACTCCTACTGGCGGCGTTGCCGAGATGCCGGAGTGGTTCAACGGAATGGATTGCTAATCCATGCCTTTCGAGGTTCGCAGGTTCGAATCCTGTTCTCGGCGTTGTGAGTTCCTAACCCACCATTAGGGATGAAGTAATTAATGGTAGATGTAACATATTGGTAATGTGCCTGACTGTGGTTCAGGAAAAGGGAGTCCGATTCTCTCCATCTACCCTTGCCCCTGTAGTTTAGTGGCCAAAAATGCTGGACCTTCACTCCGGAGAGCCTGGGTTCGAATCCCAGTAGGGGCATAGAACCTATAAGTTAATGGTAGACTACTGGTCTGATATGCCAGAAACGGAAGTTCGATTCTTCCTAGGTTCATTGGACCCGTAAGCTAATGGTAAACTGTCGGTCTTATATGCCGAATTCGGACGTTCGAATCGTCTCGGGTCCATAACCCACTTATGGTGTAATAGAAGCACGATTGGCTGTAGCCCAATAAGACCCGGTGCAAATCCGGGTGAGTGGACCATGGGCGTGTATGAGAAATGGAAAACTCAAGTGGTTTAGGCCCACTGCCTTAGTGTGCTGTCTTGGTTCGATTCCAAGTACGCCCATATTATTAGAGGGATTGCCTGATTGGAAAAAGGAACCGACTCAAAATCGGTGGCTTAGTGCCTGTAGAAGTTCGATTCTTCTATCCCTCATATGAGGAAGTAGCAAATCGGAAAATGCAGGAGCCTTAAGAGCTTTGCCTTAGTGGCTGTGGTGGGTTCGACTCCCCTCTTCCTCACTTTAGGGGCGATAACTCAGAGGCCAGAGTGCCTAGCTGTTAACTAGGTGGTCGTTGGTTCGATTCCAACTCGTCCCGTAAAGGCGCATAGTTCAACAGACAGAATAGAAGGTTTCTACCCTTCAGATGTCGGTGCAATTCCGGCTGTGCCTGTTGGGTATGTAGCTCAGAGAAAGAGCATCTGGTTCTTAACCAGAATGTCGCAGGTTAAAGTCCTGCCATACCCATAGGGTCTGTAGCTTAGTGGGAAAGCACCCGACTTTTAATCGGGACACGCCAGTTCGATTCTGGTCAGACTCATAAGCCTTATAGGTGTAATGGGTGCACAACGCTCTGAAGCAGCGTAGGAGAAAGTTCAAATCTTTCATGAGGCATAGGCCTTCATAGCTCAATTAGATAGAGCATTCGGTTTCGACCCGAAAGGTTATAGGTGCAAGTCCTATTGAAGGCATGTGGGGGTGGCGAAGTGGCTAACGCGCTTGGTTGCAACCCAAGTATGCGGGGGTTCGAATCCCCCCCTCCACTCTAAGCGTCCATAGTTTAATAGTAGAATAACTGACTTCCAATCAGTGGGCATGGGGGCAGAACCCATTGGGCGCATATGGGGTGTTAGTGTAATCTGGTATCACCTGCCGTTTGGAACGGTAAAATCTTGGTTCAAATCCAAGGCACCCCACCAGGGGAATATAGTGGAATGTTTAACACGTCGGACTCCAGACCCGAAAATGTCGGTTAAATTCCGGCTATTCCCATTTAAAACGAGAATGAAGTTATCGAATGAAGCAATCAGGAAAGGTTTTCGTTCAGAAAATGGTCTTATACAAAAATACACTATTGATGGTCGAAAGCGTAAGAATTGGAAAAATCGTAGAGGATACTCTCGTCAATTTATCAAGAATTTGTGTGAAAAATGCGAAACGAATAAAAATTTGACTGTTCACCACAAAATTCCACTAAACAAGAAAAAAGATTATTCAAAAAGGAATTGTCAAACTCTTTGTAGAAAATGCCACGATAAAGAGCATAATATGAAGAGTAATCCGAATAAAAAAAGAAAGAAATTAAAGAAAGAGAAATTAAAGGAAGAAAGTTTATTAATGTTGGAAAAAGATGGGTGGGGAAGTTATAGGATTATTTAAAAAAAGAAATATTTATAAGGTTTTATGGCGTGCTTTATTTAGAGCGGTAGGGGGTGCTGGATGTGCCCGCTTGGCTCATGTCCAAGATATCAGGCAGGTTCGATTCCTGTTGCCGCTATTTTTTCCTTTTTAGCCTTCCTTATTGCTCTTTGTTTTTTTATTTTTTTGTTAATATCAAAAACTTCTTCGTCATCGAGGCAACAAGCCCTCCATTTACGGAAAAAATGTGTTTTATCACTACCATGCCTAAAACCATCCCTATAATTACTCCAGTCATTATACTCTTCGGCTGGTTCCTCTGCATTAGCAATCATCTCTGAAAATTTTCCTTTTTGAGGTATTTGCGGTGTATATCTGCCTGAATGCTTTTTATCCTTACGAGTTAACCTAAAAGGAATTGTTCTGATAAAAATCCCATTATTATTTGAAGGCTCTGCCTTTTCACTAAGTGCATTTAGAATTCTTCTTCGTATTTTTTCTTTTCTGCTAATAGTCATATTTCCCACAACCTATGTACTAGGATGTGGAGATTATCTCAATTATCATTCTACCTCCTAAAGAAGAAAAGGTAGTTTATAAAGTTATCTTTATTTTTAGTAATCATCTTGTCTTCCATAATAGATTGGTTCATTGTTGCCACAGACACATTCAAATCTATCCTCTTCCATGTTTCTTTCCATGGCTCTCCCGCATTGTGAGCAAATTTTTGGATTCATTTTAAATATTAAAACCCCAGAGCCAGAGGTCTCTTAATATCTTCCATAGTTTCCACAAGACTACGAGAGCAAAGGTTAGGTCTGCTCCGGTCAGGGTCTGAACCGATTTCCCCCACTTCGCAATTTGCTTCCACAATTTCCAAGTTGGGAAACATAGCTTAGGGGCGATAATAGCAGGGGTTTAAAGTTTATAAATTTATCTTATCAAAATAGAAGCATTTAAATAGTGGCTTTACATGGCTATATTATGAAATCATATTTTATAGAACTTTTTGGAAATTCTCCTCAAGTAAAGGTTCTGGATTTTTTTATTGCTAACTATTGGGAGGCTTGGAGTATGGTTGAGATAAGCAAAGAAATAAAGGCGGGTTATTCCACGCTTAAAATACTGCTTCCAAGACTGGTCAAGAAGGATTTTTTAAAAGTAAAGAAAAAGGTTGGAAAAATAAATTTTTATGAATTAAACCTAAAAAATCCTGTTATTTTAAGGTTGGTTCAGTTTGACTGGGCTCTTATTAAACACGGAATTGGAGTTAAATAATATTCGATAGAATTGAAAGGAGGCAAAAGAAAATGAGAAACAAATTAAAAAAAACATTGGTGAGTTTATTGGCTGCAGGAACAATCGGATTAGGAACAATTGGGGTTTCTCCTGCTAAAGCCGAATCCTTAAAGTTAAAACCATACGCATATTTTGAACTTGCCTATGTCCCAAGGAGAACATTCTTCAAAAGATATAGAAATGAGTATATGTCAAAGTTAGGGTTAGGGTTAAATTTCGATTTGAAAAAATTTGATTTTACAGTTAATGTAGAACAAACAACCTATGCCCATCCCGTAAAAAATAGAACCATGTCATTCCATCCAAATACACAGGTTTACGATTATACAATGGAATTGAGGAGAAAATTTAAGTCTTCCAGCCTTTCCTTATTTTTTTCTCACGAATGTACCCACCCCGTAGATGATAATCCTTTTTGGATAAAAGATTTTCGTATGAATTATACTGACCTTACAAAAATAGGGATAAGATTTGATTTTGGGAGGAGGAAAAATTGAAAGGGGGATTTGAAAATGGAAGGAACTGAAAAAAAAGTTGAAGAATTGGATATGAATAAAAAACCTAAAAAAGAAGTGGCTGTGTTCGGGTTTGGTGTACTATTGAATCATCAGAAAGAAATAGTGAAGCAGAATAGAGATATCATAACTATCTTAAGGTATTTAGAAAATAAAGTAGAAGCCTTACTTGATGAAGATGCTAAAAAAAGGCTTGAGAGTATAAAAAGAAGGTTTTAAATAGTTTAATGCTTTAGAATAATCACCAGCCACACAACAGGATGAGATGCTTGTTTGTTGATGACATTCGAGTATCGTCTGGAGTCCTCGTTGTGTGACCTGGTTTTTTGGAAAATGACCGTGGCCGGTTGGGTGAAAAAAATGGATATAAGACATAAAGAAAATGAGGGTTTGAACATTACTTCTAAGCTTGACAAAAAGAATTATAACGCTTTTGTTAAGGATATTAAAAGACTTGGAAAGGAATATGAAACAAAATCTAATGTTAGTTATTTAAGATATTCTATTCTAGCCAATTGTAGAAAACTCCCTTTTATGCCTGTAAGGGGTTGGTGTAGCCGGTGTGTAGATAAGAACGGGAAAGTATCTGAAATTTTCTTTGCGGATTATGATAATACTCTTTATAGAATTGTCCAGGATGAGTTAAAATATTTGATGGAAGAACATAATATGCCTCCTTTTTATGTATTCACAACGGAAGAAGACAAAGATATTAATGGGGAAGTTTATGGAAATTATATTGTAATCAACATAAAAAAGCATACTTTTAAAGAAGTTGTCAAAATACAGGATGAGCTCCACTGCGACCAAGCATACAAGAGAATTCCCCTGATTTATCGGTTTAAAACATGGGTGTTGCGTCTGGGGAACAAAGGAAAGAAAGCCTCCCCAAAATTTAAAGAAGTAATTGGGGATATAAATAAAAAATATCCACAGGAGTGCTCTAGACCCCATTTAAAAGCATTAGAGAAAATATATCCACAAATTCCAAAAATTAAATATATGAATTTAGATAAGAATAAAAAATTGTTTGTGACAGAATATGTCACTGCTTCTCCTTAATACAATGGGATATGCCGAAGAAATTTTTTTGAGAAAAGAAATAGAAATAAGTGAATTAAAAGATTATGATAAAATTTTGCCTTGGTTACAACAAGATAAAGAAGGAAATATTGTAAGAACACAGACAAGAACTATAAGGGACATAGCAAAAGATTTGGCAGAACCATATAAAATAGAAGAAGAAGCATTAATAGAAGTTGATTTAGATAAATTAGATAAACTAAGAATTGAGGCATCAAAATTAACAATTAGAGAAAGTGAAACCACCCGTATTGTTGATAGCAGAATAGAAGAACTAACAAAAGAAGAAGTTGCAAGACAAGAGGCTTTAAGAGCAGAAGAAGAATCTAGGAAATTTGTGGTAGAAGAATATGCAGCAGCAGAAACTGTAGAAGAAGAAAGAATTTTGAGAAGAGAGTTAAAAGCTGAACTACCATATTCTTTAAGGTCAATTAAAGGTTGGCAAACCCGTAGAGGAAAAGAAGCATTTAGGGAAATATTTGGTTAAACCCCCTCTTTTGTTGGTTCTGGAACAACACTAATCGCCTATGCAAAAACCTTTTTTAGTTTGAAGTCATCACTTCTTTACAATCTACAGTATAATTACTATCCACATACTCCTGCCATGATTCTCCAAAATATTCAATTTGTTTACGACACCAACCACAACCGGGATTATAAAGGAAATAAATTTTGTCTTTTATTAAATCTTCAACCAAATAGTTTTCATTATACCCATAGCCAATAATGACCCCTTCAGAGTTTGCCCATGCTGGTGTGCCTTCGATAGAAAAACACATCTCTCCTAGGGTAACATCTTCTCCATCTATTATTTCTGTAGAATCTTTATTGTTCCCTCCAAAAGGATTCCAAATAAACAAAATGAGGACTAGAATCAGAAGGATTATTATTACCCATCTCCATGCGGTTCTTTTTTTTATAGTCTGTGTTTCTTTCTCCATTTTTTATATTGCAAACCCTGGGGTAGTGAATAAAGAGTTGGGGGGTCTTTTTACTCAACACTAAAAGAATTTCTTCGAAGACTCAATCTACTCAACCCTTTTAGCATTTCTTCACCCTTTTCAATTAGTACTCCTTATTCCTTACCCTGGGGAAAAAGAGGTGATAATAATTATATATGTTTAAAGTATTTAAAGGTTTCTATTTATTTTTTGCCCTCAAAAACGAACCCAAAACCTTATAAACCTTGTTTAATTTGTGTTTAATAAGTCAAAATGTGGAAGGAAATAAAGAAATGGGGCAATTCCGCTGTAATAATTCTTACAAAAGAGGAGTTAAAAGTCAGAAAGCTAAAAATCGGTGATATTATTGATATTGGAGATTTAGTCAAAATTAAAAAAAATGAAAAATAGAATAGTTTATCATATGAAAAATAGAATAGTTTATCATATTTTAGCAGTAATCGTTTTTTTATATTGGAGTTTTGAAAACTTTTTAATTTATTTTTATTTAAAATATCCTGTTGGTAATGAAATTTTAATTAATACAATAGTTTATTTAGGAGTAATAATCTGGTTATTAATAGAAGGTTATAGGAAGGAGAAGAAAAAATGAAAGAACAAAAATTTAGTGGGTTATCTATTGCAGGATTTGTTTTAAGTCTTTTTTGGTTATTCCTTCTTCCTTCAGTATTAGCGGTTATTTTTTGTGGGGTGGGATTACACCAAATAAACAAGAATAAAAAAAGGGGTAAGGGATTTGCCATCGCAGGATTAATAATTGGAATTTTTGGTCTATTGTGGTGGATTTTAGTGACTTTGGGTACTTTTGCATATCTTAATTAATGGTAAATCAAACTAAAAACAAAGAAAAAATGAAGAAGGAGAAAAAAATGAAAAAGTGTGGAAACTGCAGAAAAAACGAAATAGATGAAAATGAAAGAAATGTATGTGAGGAATGTGTAGCGAAGGTCCTTAAACAAGAAAAATAAAATGTTAATGATAGAGCAGAAAAATTTCAAATGCGAAGATTGTGATAATGATAAATTTACAATAAATGATGATTTTGATTTTGAGCATAATGATATTACCCTGTATTGTGCTAGTAAAAATTGTGGAGCATCATACACATTTAGACCTGTAATGAAAAAATCCATGTCTTCTCACCCACCAAGGAATTGTTCTTGTGGATTTGGTTTATTATCAAGATTAGATAAATATTGCAGTTGTTGCGGTAAGAAAAATCCTTCCTTTAAATTTGGGAAAAAACCTTCAAAAAAACTAAAGAAAAAATGAATAAAGTAAAATTTAAGGATTTAAATGGTTGGCTCAAGTTTGCTTTTATTTGGGTTATGATTGGTGTTTCACTAACTGTTTTAACATTATTATTTTGGATATTATTCATTTTCATACTGATATTTTAAAAATGAAAAATTTAACATACGTTCTCGGAACATCAGGATTTGGAGGAATAATCTTCGCCATCTTAGCCGGTATAAGATGGGCAGTTACCTACCCAGACCCCTCCCAGGCGGTGTTTGGAGCCCTTATAGGAATTGGCTGGGCAATCATGTCTTTTGGATTTGCTTATTGCTATGAAAGAATAAATAGAATTAGGGATAAACAGAGAAGTCAGGATGAAAAATGGGATTCTTTTATACAAGGAAAGAAGGCAGAAGAAGAATTGGATGAGTGGAGAAAAACAAATAAGAAGACCAGCAAGAGAAAAAGAAAAAATAAACCAAAGAAGAAGCCGAAATAGAATGGAAGAAGGAGAATATACTGCATATTGTATGCATTGCAAAGAAAAGGTTGTTGTAGTCAATCCAGAGATTGTTGACATGAAGGGTAAGGGAATAAGAAAAGCTGTAAAAGGAACATGCCTGAAATGTAACACTAGAGTCTCTGCAATCCTGAAAAAGGAATGATTAATTTAATACTTAAAATGAAATTAGAAAATACTAGTTGGAAGAAATTTTCAGCGATTATTGTAGCAATTTTACTGATTGGTATGCCATTAGGGGTTGCTGCTACAACAACATTTTTTCAAGAAGAACTTACTAAGACCCAAGAAGAGGTTCTAGTCTCAGAAGAAGGGTGTGGTTCTCTTCTTTATTCCATTGTTCTCAAAATAATCAAAGATTTTACATTTGAGGTTATCACATATGATACAGAAGAACACTTTTATATTACCTTATTAGAAAATGATTGTAAGTGGTCTTACGAGGTTTTAAGCGAATATTCACAGCATCCAGATGTTACAGTATACTTTAACTACCTCGATGAAGACGGGGTTGCGAAAATAAAATACCATACTCTTAAGGGGTTTTTGCTATACCGTCTTGTGAAAGATGAAATATAAATATTCAAAAAATAAATGTGCCTTAAAGGGACAAACAAGGAGGTTTAAAAAATGAAAAAGAAATTAATAACATTAGGAATTTTAGGATTGTTTAGTCTAGTTTTGGTTAGTGCAGGAATATTGATTTACTTTGGACAAATAAATCAAAATGTTGATGTAGAACAATCTATAACTCTTGATGGAATTGGATGTAGTGGAAATGTTTGTACTGAAGAAATTGGAACGGTTTATTCTCCAGATACAAGGCTTAGTGGACTTTATGTATTGACGAATAATGACCCAGAAAATTCGAGAGAAGTTGAACTAAAGAGAACCTCTTGTGGAGATGCTGGATGTTCTGGAATTACAACAACCTATTATACACCTTCAATGGAAAATATAATTAAGGGAGCAGACAGATTAGTTGTAACACAGAACGATGATGGTGGTTGGGATTGGGGTACTCCAGATGGAAACCCTGCAACACCCGCAGAAAGTCCAAAGAATACAATTGGTGTAACAGCACAAGGTGTTTTAGATGCATATGTGTTAACTGAAGAGCAAAGTTATCTAGATACTGCAATTAATGCATATGACTATATGGTAGTTTTAGCTACAGCAGATGAAAGGATGAGAGGACCAGACATTCCATTCTTAGTTGAACTTTCAGAGGCAACAGGAAATTCAGTTTATGCTGGTTTAGCAGAAGAAAGATACCAAGATGCTTTAACTGAATATGGCAGTGGAACTGCAACCGGTTTTGCAGAATTTGTTCGTGGTGGAAGAGTTGGTCAAGGCTTGCCGGCATTAGTTTCATGGGATATTAATTTGTATGTACAAGGTGCATTAGCATTAGATAGGTATTATTCTGGACAGGGATATGATACAGATGCAGATGCAATGACAGAAGTAATCTATGAATTTATGTATACTACATTTGATTTCGAAAATACTGACGAATATGCCTATGGGTTAGCTCTTACAGGAGCAATTGAATCATTTGCAACAACAGGATTACATACTGATAAGCTAGAATCTCTTACAACAGGTTTAGTAAATGGGCAAGATGAAAAGGGATGTTTTGCAGACCCACAGATTACTGCGTATGCTATAATGGCTTTACTGAATGTTAATGAGAAAGTAGTTATGCTTGAAGCTAGTGAATGTTTAATAACTACACAAGATGGAAGTGGTGCATGGCTTGAATCTGATGGTAGTGAATATACAGAAGTCGGTTCAGAAGCTATACAAACAATGTTACTTAAAAACCAATTAACAAGTCCTGTGACAATTTCAGCAGATGGTAAGTTAGGATTTGTTATAGCAAATGACTTCATGACAGCAGGAACTGAGACTTACATCATAACAACAAAGGCTCTGCCAGTAGAATAAACCAAAAAACAATTTTTATTTTTTTTATTTTTTAATTATTTTCAAAAAAGGTTGGAGAACCTAAAACTCGGAGAGAAAAAAATGAACAAAGTAATGATAGCAATAATGTTCGGAATAGCTTTAATTAGTTTAGCATCAGCAGAAACAATCATAGCAGGGAATAATTATACATTTTCCATAGATACAACAGATAATTTATTTTGGGATGTTGTCGGAAACTCAAGTAATATGGTGGGATTTGAAGTTCACCAAGATGTTTATGATGACTATTCGAACATAACTTTTGTAACTGATTATAGATTTGGTCCAGACTCATTCACAATAATCCTATTTTCAAATGAAACTGAAGAAGTAGTCAAAAAAGTTTATCGTAAGGGTAGAACAAGATATATAGAAAAAGAAGTAGAAAAAATAATTGGGAACGAAACAGATGAACATGGTTGCCTTCTTATGGCAGGATATACTTGGTGTGAACCCAAACAAAGATGTATTAGAACATGGGAAGAAGAATGTATAGCAGAAGATGTCAAAAAACCCATAAAAAAGTGGATTATTTTAGGTCTTATCATTAGTTGTTTATTATTGGTTGCTCTTTTAATACTTACAATCAAAACAATTAAAAAACGAAAAAAGGAGGAAAAAGAATGAAAAAAATACTGATAATAACAATTATTTTAGCAATTCTTTTAGTCTCAACTATAGGTTATATCATTATTGATAAATACCAGGAAAAGAAACAAAAAGAACAAGTAGATGTTTTTCAACAAGGAGCCCAATATGGCTACGAACAGGCTATTATTCAAATAATGCAACAGGC
>Ga0209977_10000205_pt1 | contig 22980 bp, 29 predicted proteins | sample SumtaG_2_FD_183113 | JGI IMG/M metagenome (GOLD analysis project Ga0209977, IMG submission 183113) | Deep subsurface microbial communities from Indian Ocean to uncover new lineages of life (NeLLi) - Sumatra_00607 metaG (SPAdes) (version 2) | ecosystem: Environmental > Aquatic > Marine > Oceanic...
CACTAAACGCTCAATAGGTAGATCACGCTCGATAGTAATTACATCGCCACCAGTTGCCGCAACAACCAAGACAACATCGCCACCCCCTTCTGCCCCCGCACCTGTCACTGTATAATTAGTATTTAATACTAATAAATCCAGCACTGGGTCGGGTTCTTGTCCGTTCGGCGTAAGCCAAACAATTAAATCTCCATCCGCAAAAATCTCGAATGGATAGGCAAAGTTTGTCTCACCTATACTTGCCGTGTATTGCTCTCTCGCTCCTGAGTCATTGACTAATCCGTAAGCCATAGTTTTATCTCCTTATAAAAAATTAATTAAGATGCTCCCAATAAATAATGTTGTCCTGTTGTTTTAAGTAAATTTCGTTCAGCCCTTGCTTGTGAACCTGGACTTGCGATTTCCGCAAGAGAGTTTAACGCATAATTATGCACCACCGCTTGAAGCGGATACCAGTTTGCTAATGGTGCATCGTATTTTAAAAACTGCGTTCCTGCTTTTAATGGGTTTGAAAAAAGTGTACGTCCTTCTCCAAGAAGATCAGAAAACCAACCGCCTGCTGCACCTTGTAATATTTCACCAACGTTATGTCCGTATGTGCCTAATTTGTAATTAAAAACATCTGCAAATAAACCAAACAATGGTAAAAGTGTTTTGTAAATAACATAAGGTTTTGTATAATCCGGTAATGATTTCCCTGTTCCTAACGCAATCGCTGAATTCATCAAAACATTTACTAAAGTAATCTCAACACCTAATTGAGTCATACCAAAAATTATACCTTTTGTTGCATCAAAACTAGAAAATAAATTGCCGTTCATGCCTGAGCAAAACTCACGTCCATAAATTCTACGCAGAAAAGTTAATGGGAAAGTTTTAAATTGCATAATATTTCCTATAATCTCTCTTTGAATTGAACCTCTTGGTAAACCTCTTGAAATATCTGCTTGTTCTCGTAGTCCTGGTAATGGCACAACATGCTGTTCTTGAGTAAAAAGGTAATTAGCAAACAAATCTTCAATTTTTGTTCTGGCTCTGGTTATTTCATCTCTATGCGCTGTTTCTTTTCCGAGATATTTTAACATTGTATCGTGTGGTAACGTTCTACCAATATCAGCACAAATAATTGCTTTCTTATCAAAGCCTTGTTGAGGATGCGCACGTACTGCATCCCATTCTTTTTCTGTGATATTACTTAACATTAAAGAATGTTTCATTTGTGGTATTAGTTTTTCATAAGATACGTTTCGATTTTGACCTAAAAGTCGTACAGTTGATGCTGTGCTTTCACCTGTTCTATATTTGTCATGACCAATTAAACCATTTAATTTATAAAATAACGCATCCATTTTAAGACTTGACTGATCTGATAATTCAGCAATAGAAAATCTATTACCCATTTGACCTATAACATTTCTACCTGTATATGCAATTCTATCCATTTCAGCCTTTCGTTCCCCTGTTGGGATAGCATGAAAAGCATTGTTCATTATTTCTGCGTGTGCTTGCATGGGATTCATCCCATTAAATTGCAAGGTTCTAACTTCGTGTACAAAGTCCGATTGAGAATGCAACATTGCAGCACCAAGTTTTGCATAACTTGTAAAACGTCTAGCATTAGAAAAAAGTTTAGCAACTGTATAATTTTCAACTGTAGAAGTTGTACCATTTAAAACATTTTTTATTCTATTCCATTCGTTTAATCTACCTTTAGCTGCTCGGGTTCTTTCTTTACCAACGGCATTTTTCATTGCGATATCAGTTTCATTTATGCCATTAGGTCCCATATTTTTTAATATTGCGATATCTCTTGCTCCTCTAGTAATATCATTACCGATTGCTTCTTGAAGACTAACACCACTATATTTATTAATATAGTCGACTTGTGCTTCTGGGCTGATAAAATGAAATACACGATGATGCTCAAGTTTTTTAGCTAACGGGAAACCTTTGTTAGTATTGAAATTTGTTGACGCTTCTAAATCTTGATTGAATGCGTGTGTGCCGCTATCGTTTGCTTCCCAAAATTCCCTTAATGCTTTATCAACTTCTTCTTTGCTTGGTATAGTTTCTGGAAAAGATTTTTTTAAATCAAACCATTTTTCAGCATCTTTTTTCCAATATTTAAAAGCTAAATCCCTACGTGCTTTTTCATTGCCTATAGTTTTTAATTTTAATTTTTGGTTATCTGCAAAACTATCAGCTAAACGGCGCATGTGGAATGGATTGTGAACAACGCGACAAAGTCTATTAGGAAGCTTCCTAATATCCCCCCCATTTAGATTAGCAGTCTTTCTACGCCATTCTGCATTATCATTTACAATTTTTCCCATTGCGTCTACATCAGCATCACCAGTTTCCTTTCCCCAACCCGCTCTAGCTAATTGATATTGATTTTCGGTACTCTTATCCCAAAACTTAGGTAATAAATTCCCTCTTTCGTGTGTTTTTAATTTATCCAATAATCCATCTTTATGTGATAAAAATCTAGCACCTTCTGTTACAAGTTGGTTACTTAATGAATCTTGCGAACCTTGTGTTCGTCCTTCGCCACCTCGTGTTTTATACATAATACCTGTTGATTCGTTTTCAAATCTATCTGTAAACTCCTTTCTTTGTTTATTTTTGTCTTCTTGTGAAAAAACTTGTTGCTCTCTTTTTTTAACTCTGCGTAATGCTTCTGCTGACATTTCTGCTTGAGCTTGCTTACTTGCTTGTTCAGTACTTAAAGTAGGTTTATCTGCTTTTATAGTATTAGCACGACCACGCAAGCGATCTACCAGATCATTTGTTTCTTTTGTAGTTAAACGTTTGGCTCCCTTCCAAATCTTTTTAACCATGTCCTGTCCGATTATCTTACATGGGTCTACCATAATTTTATCCCTTATAAAAAACGTTAGTTATACATTCGACAATACGCGCCATTAACTTATCGTAATTTGAAAGCTCTTGTTTTTCTTCACGTACTGCTTCTAATTCTTGTTTACCTTTTTCTGAAAATTCTGACTCTTTAATATCAAGCCCTTCTGGTCTCCCGCTTTCTTCTTCTTCTGGTGTAATTTTATCTGCGTCTGAAATTGGGTCAGTGTCGCTATAAAACATAGGTTTGGTATCAGATTCTTTTGGATCAACAGCGGTTTTTGGTTCTTGTAAAATATCCAACGCCTCTTGATGATTACCTAATATGTCATTCATGTTTGCGCGTTGATCTTCTAACGCATCAATTTTTCTTAAAACTTTTTCACTGTGCATTGTTGGTTTTTCTTCAAACGATTTAAGACGTTCAGATAATTTATTTATTCTTCTTTGAGGTTCTACAATATCTTTTTGTAATTTATTTGCTTTTGCTTTTTCCCCAGCATCTCTTAATTTGCGCGAGCGTCTATTTATAGTGTCAATCTTTTCTTGATATTTGTTTGTTCGTTCTTCTATAATTTTTCGTTCGTTTTTAATGCTCGTTGTGCGTGATTTTTGTAGTTTGTTAATTAACTCATCTTCTTCTGGCGTTAACAACATTTCATGTTTTGTTATCGCTGTACCCAATTCTTCAATTATTTCGTTTCTTGGCAAAGTTTTTAATAAACTTTTCTCTAACTCTGTGCGCATTTCTCTTGGTTTTATTTCGATACGTTCAATACGATTTGCTATTTTAAATGCACTCAATGTTTCATATGGTTTAACTGGTTCTTTAACTTCTTTCTGTAAATCTTTGATTTTACTATCAATTTTAGCAATTTTTTCTCGAACATCAACAGCACTTGCGCGTACTTCTTCAACTGTTGGGTCACGTCCTGAATTTCTTTGATCGTTAAATCCTTGGTGAAGTTCAGCACGCGCATTTGGTTCTTCATCATTTATCAAATCGCTTTCAACTTTTCCGGCAGCTTTGCGCATTGATTCGGAAGTTGCTACTTGAACAGGTGGGGTATATTTCTTGGTGAGGTGCTTTACACCCGCCTTAATTGGTTCGACAATACCTAAATGAATTACGCTGCCCAAAAGGAAGTTTTGACCTACTTCACGCAATGCGTCCATATAATTATAGTCATCACGAATTGGTGTGCTTTGTGCTAAATAAGCGTGTGAGATAGCCTCTGGTACTGTTACAAGTGCCGCTTCAGCACCTGTTAAAAGACTGCGCCCACCTATTGCTGCAAGTCTGCTTTCCCCTAAATGTGCCATAAATCCAGCGGATTTTTCTCCGATAAAACTAGATAATCCAGCACCTTTAATCGCTACCCCAGCATCAGCAATTAGAGTTTCTACCCCTAGACCACCTGCTGCAACCATTGGCTGACCTAAAAATCCACCAACTCCACCTACAACTTTTGCAATTGGATGATTAGAATGTTGAAGTACGGTATTATATTGATCCATTATAGTATTGTAAGAATTGATGAATTTATCCGCTGCAGGTTTATTATGCGCTTCACCGTAGGCAATCACCCCTTTGGATAATTCATTCATCGCAAAACCCGTATCAAGAGTTTTTTCACCCATTGCAACCAACGTGAGTGCTGTATCGGATTTTATATCGTTAAACCCATATTTCTGGTGAAACTCATCGGCTGCAAAGTCTGCTGTAGGGTATATTACATCTGTCATATTACTTTTGCCGTAGTGGGATTAACGGTAAACCTCCTTCAAATCTTCGTCCTAGTGGTGGTGTCTGTCCTGGATTTAAGGTTTTTACTTTTGAATCAATTTTCATATCATCCGTATCGAACCCATAAGGTTTACCGGTTTTATTATCAATAATTTTATTACCATCAATTGTTAATTTTATATATCCTTTACCGTTTGGATTATTTGTCCATGCACCACCCATAAATAAATCACGTTTTTCAAACCATTGGATAAAACCAGTGCGCCTTTGTTCTTGTGTGAAAGCTTTACCTGCACCACCAACAATTTTTAAATCAGCTTCATTACGTTTAATTGCCAAATCTTTCTCGCGCATTTTTGCTTTAACGTGATCTGGGTCTACATCAAAAGGTACACGATAAGTACCATTAATAACTGGGAAAATTTTAGTTATAATCATATCAACAGCGGCTTTTTCAGCATTATCTCGACTCATACCTTTTTCTGCATATAAATATTTCGTTACATTTGTTACGTCATCCGTTACTTGCTGAATTTGTTTTGCGTTATTCGCTGCACCTGTAGTTAAAGTTGCAATAAAAGGTGCTATTTTAGGTGCTAAATCTTGATTAATTTGAGTATCAATATTACTTATATTTTTATCTGCAATTAATGCGTGCTTAGATACTTGTTCATCCAAAATACTTCCTGTCTTTCCTGGCGGTAGAGTCTTACCAGTTGCCGAAGTATGTGCAGCATCCCACGCAGCATTGTAGGTATCAATATTTGATCTATTAGCTGGGTTCATCCACATATTCATCATCGTTTGATATCTGGGTGATAAACCGTTATCCATCAAACCATTAAAATAATAATGAAAGGTTTTAGGTTCGCTTGCGCGTTGATCTAATAAAGCACCTAAAACTGCATCATTACCTTGGTTTGGGTCGGAAGCCATTTGGTTTATAGTTCGGACTTGCGCGGATGATTGATCATTACGCTCTACACGAATTTTATTATCCGGTTGTTTTAAACTCTTTAGATAATTAACTATAGCTTGGTCTTTCGTCATCTTTAATTCGCCATTATCTATTTGTTGGAAAGTATGTTGTAAAGCTGGTGAATTTTGTGTTTGTGCAACTGGGTCGGCTAAACGTAGAGTTTTCCAATTATCAATTTGTTTTGCAGCATCTAAGTTTGCATTATGAACAGCAAGCGGTGCATTTTGCGCAACAAGTTCAGGCGTTATAGTTTTTAAATCACTAGATGCTGCGGTTTGTTGATCTATTGAATCATATTGATGCGGTGCAGCCTTCGACCATGTGTAATGCGCAAGGTCGATTTTTTGTTTTAAATCTTCTGGGTCTTTAGATGCTGACATTACCATTGCAACATTACCTGAATCTGCTTGCCCTCCGTTTTTTATTTTAAATAATAAATTATCCGTTAGGTTTTTTAAATGTGCTGCGGTCATGTTAGTTTTATCAAATTCGATTTTATCAAGCTGATCGAATTTACTCATCATACCCATACGCTCTTTTACATTAAATATTTTATCGTATGATTTATCTTTCATAAAAAATTTACGAAAGTCTTTTCTTGCCGTAGCTATTTTTCCTTTACCAAGCGCAAATTTATCTGCTTGTTGGGCTAATTGATATTTATGTAATAATCTACCAGTGTTAAATGACTGATCGGCATCTAAAATACCTTTGGTGAATTGGACTGGTGTTAGAAAACCACCCTTACTTCCATCATGTGCCATTTTTTTAAGCAAAGCATGATCGTGCATTGCTATAGGACCATTGCCTTGAAATGCAGCATTTGACATATCAGCTGTTATAGATTCTTTCTTTTCGTGGTACTCATCAAAAGCTATCGCATTGTTTTGCTTATTTACCAAACCTTGTAACTTAGTTAAGCCAGCATTTGCATGAGCTTGGAGTAAATTTTTAGCGTAAGGTTCATTTGCTTTTGGAATATTCGATAAAAGTCCTTCGGAATACCCCTGCGCGCGCATTCTAAACTCATCTAACGTTTCATTACCATTAACATTCTTGCTTAATTCTCCGGTTAAATTCTGCATTTTAGTGCCGATATCTGCGGCTAGTGCGTATTTATTTGATCTTAAAGCAGCTACGTTATAGATTTCAGCAGCACGACCACCGCCTTTGGCTGGTTGAAAACCTAAGTTCTCGCCTGCTATACCGCCTTGGGCTACCGCTTGTTGGTCGGCTTTGCGCTGTAGATTCTTATCAACCATATCGCTTAAGTTGCCTGCAACCTTTGCCGCAGCCTCAAAAGATGGAGCCTCACTAACTAAGGGACCAGGTTGTACCGTAACTGTCGATTCAAATTGTGGTAATTTTTGCGCCATTCTGTTTTCCTTAAAATCCTATAAATTCATTCATTCGTTCCTTACGCCATTGTGTCAAATCTAAAGGTCCTGCGCCACCTTTGGTAAGATCACGCGGATGCTCACCACTGATTGAGTAGTTTTGCATCACACCATCTACCTCGGAGCCAGAGGATGCCCCAGGTGACGCAGGCACCTTTAAATCATTAGCTTTGTTTGCGGCATTAAATAAATTCCCAAAGGTTTGCCACATGAATTTTCTATTAGCGTTTTCTTTTTCTGTATCAATAGCATCTTCTTTAATCGTTAAATTCAAATTAGCCGCAGTCTCATCTTCGGCAAAAGCATCGAATGTACCCCTAGATATCGCGCCTAAGGACGCAGAGGTGGGAGCCACACCCCGTGCCGCACCTTCTGCACGCTGAGTGCCTAATATCTTCTCTAGCTTATTCTCACGGTGTATGCCTTCCTCTGTTGCCTGTAATTCTTCTTGAGTACGAAGTTGTTCTAACGCACGTTTTTTCGCTTTCATCGCTTCAAATTCGCCGCCTTCTTTAGCTGCCATTGCGCCTACCATTAAGCCAATTTCTATTACCGCTACACCACCCATAGTTTTATCTCCTTAAACAGTTACATCAAAACCAATCCCAATAATCGTCATCGGTAATGGTTCTTCTTGGGTAATCGTAATCATATCTCTTGCTTGCCAATCACCTAATATGCCTAATAATTCGTAAATATCCGTCTTTACCGCTGGGGGTTGGTCTAAAACATCGGGACCAAAGGTTAAAGGCGGAATTAATATATCATCAACATAAATTCCTAAAGATTGGTAATAATCTATATAAGCCGCACTTATTTTCTTACGCTTATACATTGTATTACCTGTTTGTGATTCTATTGCAAGCGGCATGGGTTTAATTATCGGGATATATTTTAAGCCCACTTCAACCGCCAGTACTTCTCTATCAATCGTTATTTGCCCACCAATAACCGTCTCATTTTCTAAAACATAACCATCACCTTTAATTTGTACGGTCTCATCCTCTAAATGCCCTAAGCCAGTAATAATATCAGTTGCCACCCCATACGTTGCCGTGAATGTAGAATCGGTATAAACATCAAACGATAACTTTTCTAAATAGGTGGTTGTAGAACCATCCACCGTTCTTTCTACGGCAAAATAAATATCATTACCAATTTCAATACATCTTTTGAATTTTCCAGTAGTAGTATTAACAGTGTTTGATAATGTCCATGCTGCAATCTTTTCCTCTATTACAGATTGAAATATTGCCAAAGTACCATCTTCATTTATTATAAATAGATAATCTGCATTATCGCGCGTTGAGCCACTTAAAACTGCAGCATCAATCGGATTATTTATTAAGTGTGATGCCAATCGGCTTACTTCTAAAGAATTATAAGCTTGGTTGTCATTATTAAAAACAAAACTCATAACTCCTTTACCACCACGTTTCACGTAAAACGTTTGATTATCTAAGACTATCGGACGAGGGCTTTCAACACCATTTGATGATTGACGTTGAATGGAAAATTCACCTGGCTTTATAGCAGTAAAATTAGTTTGACCTACTGCATATTCAGCGCGTGAGGTAAATATCTGTAAACTTCTATCACCTAAAATATGTTTGATAATCCCTATCTTATGACCACCAATTGTTTCTTGAACAGCATCATCATCCTCACCTGTTCCTATATCGAAATTTCTAAAATCATCAACAACTGAACCAAAAACCGAATGCGGTAAGGATTTAGCACCACCAAACCACTTCCGACCTTCATAAAATGTTATTGCCGAAGGCCATCCCCTTGTTGTACTAAAAGCTGGTTCTGTAAGATAAACATTATTTCCAGAAATTACCGCAGTTAAATTTGAATCAAACTCACTTGTCACTTCAACCGTTACGTTTTTCGCATCAACAAACGCAGTGATTTTTGCCATACCGAGCTTATCAGATAATTCCTTACCATAAGCTTGAAAAAACCCACCGATATATGAAGCATCAAAGATATTATTCGTTGCTGTTAAAGTACGACCTTTACCAACTGCAACGGCACTAAGCAAAAATTCGTTTGAATCGTAATTTTGTTTAAAGTCATAACCAGGAAGATTTTTAAATGTTGCGGTTGCTAGAATCCATAAAATATCACTAGCACCTCTTGATAATTCTCGCGGTTCATAATCTGGGTGTGCGATAGTCATTAAATTTTGTGTTTGTGACCACTTTAATTCAAGATCAGGTAATAATGCAGCGGGCCACGGAGATGCAATATTTACTTGAAAAACATCATCGCGCCATACTGCAATTTGTAAATTCGTAAAAATCAATAGATAAGTAATATCTTCACTAAAGATAAATTCAGCAAACATAATGTTATCACCAAGATTTCCTAAATTCTCAAGATATAATGTACCAAATCGTCTTTGTGCGCCTCCGGTAGGTAATATAACCACATTCCTTAATCTTTCCCCTGCTTTTCTAAATAACGGTAAATTTGATTTAGAAAGCATTCGAGGGTCTAGTTCGCCATGTGTAAAGTCATTTTGATTAACTAACGTCATCCTTGCGCCCTCTTAAAAAAAATGTGCAAAAAATAAATCCCCAGGTGGCAGTGGTTCTGCCGGATTTTGTTTTGAATCAATCGCACGCGCTTTTAACGTTTGACCACGCGCTGCTTTCGACCAGATAGTTAATAACGATTCTTTTTGTGTAATCGTCATAGATAAATGCGCTGTAAGTTCATAAATTAATAAAAGTTTAAAATAGATTGGGAATTTATCTGGTTTGGGTTTAAAAGTGTAATCCATATAAATTACATTTTGATTGGCTAAAATCTTATCTTCGTATATCGCATAATTTTTTATGTCATTTATTCCATCATAAATCCTATAACTTAATATTTTATTCGGACTAGAAGGAATCTGTAACATGTACGTCCACTCAGAAGTCGGTGGAGCAGTAGTTAAAACATTCAATCGCTTTGAAACCATCGCAAAACGCCACGGCTGACCGTCTCCTAAAAGAACTTCTAATATTGTGTCATACCATTTATTTGCTGCATTCCATGCAGGGTTATTACCAGGAAAATCAGCAGTAGAGCTGATAGGTGGAGAACCGAGAAGATTTAAAGATTCAGAAATAATCTCAACTTTTGAATTCATCTAAAAATCCTTTTTAATGAAAAAGGGAGGGGGCAAATTGCCCCCTCCCTTTAAATATTAAGCAACACGTATTGCACTAACATAAACAACAGTTGATGGGGAATCAGTTCCGCCACCATCGGTTTCTGTTACACGCAATGTACCCGCAGGTGCAATCTCATGGTATGAATCATCAATAGTAATTGCACGACCAATAGTCATGTCAGCATTATTGATATCAATCGCATCCGTGATATTATTTGCTCCGTTAAATACCTGAATGGTATCGCCAGCGGTACCAAGTCCAGTATTTACTACCCACACATCTATAACTCTGATTTTATGCGTTACAGTCACATCGGTATTTGCCGTTGCGCCACCAGCCGTCGCAATCCTAAATATCTGTGGTAAACCACCGATAACATTAGCATCAGCAACATCAGCCGCTACCAAACCTGTTAAGGTATTTGGGCTAATCATAGACTCATCAACCGCACTCGCTTGAATGGTTGTAGCACCCGCATTGTCGATTGCTATATCGCCAGACATAGCTACCGAATTAAATGTGGTTCCATCACCAACTCCAATTTGAGCATTGGTTGAGAAGTCAGTAACAACAGCAACGTTAGAATTATCACCTAATAATAGGTTTCCTTCTGTCAATGCTGCCATTTTCGACCATGCTATTGCTGCCGCTGTGGCAACTTTTGCATTATCAACGGCAAGAGCCGCTAATTTCCCATTATCAATAGCCAAAGCGGCTACGGTCAAAGCTCCGGTATTAGCTAAAGTCGCATCACCAGATACGGCAACCGAGGCGAAAGTCGTACCATTTCCCACACCAATTTGAGTATCGGTCGAGAAATCAGTTACGACAGCCACGTTTGAGTTATCACCTAATAAGATATTGCCTTCGGTAAGCGCAGCTAACTTCGAGTAAGCGATAGCAGCAGCGGTTGCAACTTTGGCATTATCTACTGCTAAAGCAGCAAGTTTGCCATTGTCGATAGCCAACGCAGCAACAGTTAGCGCACCAGTATTTGCCAACGTGGCATCTCCTGACATCGCAACTGAAGCGAAGGTTGTACCGTTACCAACTCCAATCTGAGTATCAGTAGAGAAATCGGTTACAACGGCAACATTGGAATTGTCACCAAGCAATAGATTTCCTTCAGTTAGAGCAGCCATCTTTGTCCATGCAATTGCCGCAGCAGTTGCCACCTTACTATTGTCGATAGCTAGAGCAGCAATCGTCAAGGCACCGGTGTTGGCTAAAGTAGCGTCACCACTCATAGCGACAGATGCAAAGGTAGTGCCATTTCCTACGCCGATTTGTGTATCGGTAGAGAAGTCGGTAACTACAGCTACATTCGAGTTATCGCCAAGTAAGATATTACCTTCTGTTAACGCAGCTAGTTTTGAATAGGCAATCGCAGCAGAGGCAGAAACCTTGCCATTATCAACAGCTAAGGCAGCTATTGTTAATGCTCCAGTATTCGCCAAGGTCGCATCGCCCGACATTGCCACTGAGGCAAAAGTCGTGCCGTCACCAACACCTATTTGCGTGTCAGTTGAAAAATCCGTAACTACGGCGACATTAGAAGCATCACCTAATAATAGATTTCCCTCGGTTAACAAAGCCATCTTTGACCATGCGATCAAAGCAGATGCATTAACGTGACTATTCATAATCGCGCCAGCGGGAATAATGCTTGCATCAATTATCGAAACTACCGTTACAGGTGTAGCATTAGTTTCAGAAGAAACTTGATATATTCCAACGTCATCGGACGCTTGAATATTAATCAAGTCATATTTACGAAAATTATCACCACCTGCCAAAGTATTAAAATAGGCAGAGGCAACAATCGTTGCTAAAGTTTCATCAATCTTTAAATAATTGAATATCTGCTGTACGGAATAAGGCATCCCCACATCAGCTTTAGCCCAATAAGTTTTATCAAAAGTCATAATCCTATCTCCTATTTGGTTTCATCACAGATGATTTTAGTTACACCGCCATTATCTAAAATTGACGAACCTCCGATTGTTCGGCTATCGGCCAGCCATGAGAGTTGATCGTCTGAATACCAAACGTTAACGTCTGGGTCCATACGATAAACAGCACCTAAAGCTTCTCTCGTGTATGCAAAACAAGTACGGTCATCACCAGTTTTTGGTAATTTACCATTTGTGTTTTTGTCACTTATGATGATGAAATTAAAGCCTAAGAAGGTATTAATATCACCTCTGACTAACGCACGGATTGAGTTGTAATCAGCACTTGTAACTTTTTCAAGATTCAACAAAGCAGTTAGCTGGTTAGGACTCATAACGAGGAAATAACCATCAGGGGCTTCCTCATCCATTAAGTACTCTTTCGCAGCAAGTAATTTAGCTAAAGTTAAATTAGTCGTACCAACTGCAATTTCATTGGTTGCAGCAGTAAGTGCAGTGATTTTCCATGCGTCTCGTTGACGACCATAAGCACCCGCATGAATGTTAGCCCATAACGCTCTTTCAGTTGCGTTAATCAAACTTTCCTCACCTTTATCAATACGGGTTCTTAAGACCTTATCTTGATAAGTAGTAGTGATTTCAGTGTGATCTAACATCGTTGGTGTGATAGTCGAAGAATATGCGCCACGGTCGATCATCTCGGCATTACCGAGCCTTGGCCATTTATACGCATCGCCCTTTGCTCCGTGTATTTCTAACGAAGTACCGGATAGTTTTTCTCGTCTTTGATATTCCTGTAAAAAAATATCTCTAAATTGCTGAATCGCAATTGCTATGGTTGGATCAGCCATAATTAACCTCCAAAAATAAATTAAATAATCCATATAAAAATTTATTCTCGTTTGAGGTATGCTCTTTGAATTTTGCTAAGGCAAAAAAAAAGAGGCCACAAAACTAGAATGTATCTCTAGTTTCCGGTCCTCTTTCTTTCAGGTTTTACGATGAAAATAAGATGATTGGCAGAAACCAATTGTCTAATAATTTAGCAGGATATCGCTAAAATGTCAAGGTTTATCGAGTTATTACCCACATTATTGCTGCATAGATACATAACCCTATGAGTATTCCTATTAAAAAATAAGTATCGATTTGTATATTAATCATCCCTATCTTCCTTGATGGCTGATTGCTCTATGTAATCTAACCATGTCGTAAGGGCTTCTTGAATTGCGCCTAATCCTGCGTGAAATTCACAATCTAAATATCTTCTGGTTTTTTTATTACGCGCATTATTTATAGCTGCTGTAAAAGATTCGTGCATGATTTCTTGCAATTTCAGGGTGAATGGCTCTAACCAACTTCTATCTTCTATAGTTTCTACTATTTCTTTTAGGCGTGGTGACACACCATTTATCAATACCATTATAATTTTCTCCTCTGTTTAAAAGAAGATAATACCACTATTTCCCATACTTAGCCGCATATTTCTCATCAACCATCTTCTGATAGCTAGGGTCTGATAAGTACTTAGGATTGCTTATAAGCTCTCGTAATTCATGTGCGGGAGTTGAATCAAAAGTTTGTGTATCAGATGACGGTACTTTTGCATAACTCATTTTATCGCGCATCGACCGAAAGATATCAAAAGCATCAGCAAAATACATCATATCCTTAAAATCATCCATCTTACAATTCGGGAAGTTCTGACCAAACCATTGACACATTTCGTCAATCTTTGTCTTGGCTACTTCTCCGCCACCTAGTTTTTCCAGTTCCATCGCTGTAAATTCGCTTAACTCTTTCTCTTGGCGTTGATCTTGAAGTTCACTATAGCTAACAAACATCTTAATTTGATCGGTATAAGCTTCCTGACTCATCTTATTATTTTTAGCAAAGGCGGTAAAATCTTTAAGTAATGGGTCTTCTGCATTAACTTCCTTTCCCTTGTAATCCTCGCCTAAATCAAGTGAATATTCTTTAGGCGCACCACTAAAAGCTCCGACCGTTTGACGCATATCTTTCCAACTTTTAGCTTGATCGTAAACAGTATTAAATTGTTTATCGACAAACCAATCTGGTTTTTCGCCTTCTCCTTTCACATCAGGTCTAACATACCAATCCTGTTTACCTTCTGCGCCCTCTGGTGGCGTTTCAGGTGCTTTTACATCTATCCCCGCGGCACTTGCCAGATTACCCGCTGATTGTTCTGCTACGGCTTGTGTTCCTTGTGCTGGTTGACTATCCTCTGTCATTTCTTTATCTCCTCTGGTTTACTTGTTTTACAATTAATCGTTTCAGTTATCGGCGGTGTCTGTTGCTGCTTCTTATTAATAGCACCCAAAATCCGCCGAATTAATGAGTTCTGACCTTCCCGCCAATATGCAATCGCTGCACTATCAGTTGGATTAGCCACGCTTGCATATAAAAACTGATCCGTTAATAAGCTCAATAATTCCTTACCGTTTGGTGTGGCAAAAACACTACACACTAATTGATCAAATTTATTCAATACCTCAACATTTTTCTCATCGAGTTTTTCAAAAGCATCCCATCCCATATTATCCCCCTTGTGGTTGCGGTTGCTGCGTCTGTGGTTGTCCTTGACCTGTTCCCATCGGCGGCTGTCCGGCTTGTGCTTGAGCTTCTGCAGCCTGTTGGGCTTGTTTAGCTAAGTTATCTAACTTCTCTTGAATCACATCAGAATTATTAAGTAAGTGTTTTGGCACACCCATTTTATCTGCCATATATCCTGGGATTTCTTTAAGATTATAAGTTGCTGTAATTCCTGTAGGTCCAAAGTTCTGACCGATAAAGCCAATATGTGCTTCTAATTTCTGTGCATCTTCTTGGTTTTGTACGTCTAACAACGGTGATTGATAATCAACTGCGATTAATTTATTATCGAATTTCAGTTCGATTGTCTTACCGCCAACAACTAGGTCTTGTAAGATATTTTTCTTGCGTAAAATCCTAATGCACTTATCTAAGATTTCATTAAGCCATTCTGTAGTTAAACGACTTGCTGCCGCACCATTTTTACGTGTCCAATTAGATTGACGTATTTGTGTTTGTGTTGCTGTTTGATTTACTGTTTTTTCTGGCTCACCCAAGGGGTCAGCAGATAACGCACTTTTAATATTATTTGTTAAATATTCTCGATACGCTTGTTCAAACTGAACATCACCACCTACTTGCATCGGACGTATTGGGTCTTTACCAGAAGGTGAGGGTTCGATAATAATCGTATCACCTGCATTCATCTTAAAATTATGTGGGTTTAAAACAGCATTACTTTCTAATAACGTAATCGGAAAAGCACGCATTGATGCACCGCGCAATGCCATCTCTTCAAATTTATTTAACTTTTTAATATCCGGTAAAACTTTTAATACGGGTCCCCGTCCTAATATTTCACCAGGACTTACGTTTGAACGAAAGCCAGTAAACGGATTAAACTCGCGCCAGTCAGTATATAAATCTTTAACGCCTGATTGAATATGTTGAAGATAATAAAAATATTGTTTGTCTTGAGAATTTTGCGGATAGTTTATACATCCTTCAATTAACTTTACTTGTTCATCAGGATTGCTTTTAAGTAAAGCCGTTAAGGTTTGATCTAATTTAATCATCGGCCATTTTAACGGTACAAGTCTTATTGCAATATCCCACTTACGCCAAAAGTTTTTTAAAGTTCCATCTTCGCCTTCGCTAACTGCAACCTGACTTATTGGTACGGATAAAAACTGAAATGGTTTATCGTCTGTACCTTCATTTAATATCATTATGCCCGTGCTTACTGCAAGGTCTTGTAATGATTCATTTGCTTTAAGAGAAAAGTTTGAAGCGTTTAAGTATGTGAATAATGTATCTGTATATCCTTCTAAGATCTTTTGCGCTTCTTCAAATTCAGTATCACTTAATTTCTGGGTTTTCTTTACTAAATCCCCTGGTACTAATTTCGCCCATCGTGCATAAGGCGGCGTTAGAATAGATTGAATAGTTCCTGCATAATCTTCTACCCCATCAATCGCAGTGGAATCAAAGACATCATTCATTCTATTATCACCACTCGTATTCTTATTAAAGAAATCATCACGATCGGGAATTGCGTATTTATACGCAGTCTGAAATAAATGTAACCACAAGTCCATACGTTCTTGTGCTTTTAGATATCGTTTATATCTTTGATCTGCTGTTTCTAAGACTTCCTTATCTTTAGCCATTTAATTATCCACCTAATAAATCTTGCTGGTCTGGTGTAGGTGCAGCATTGCCACCAACACCTGCACCACCGCCTCGTCTTCTTAACATCTGCAATCGTTTTAACATCAGCTCTTTTGCTTTTGCTGCACGATCTGCTTTTTCCTTTGCTAATGCCGAACGTTCTTCCATTCCTTCGCCACCCTCAGTTGAGGGAAATACACCACCCATAATCCTTACTCCTTTATCTAATCAACGTTATTTTCTCAATTACCCCAATCGGGCATTTATCCTTTATCTTTTTTAAATATGCGGCTAAACCCCAAGGCGTGTACGCATTGCTTTTAATTCCTAAAACATATTCCACAATCGACACACAACTCACAATCCGTGGCAAAAACAAATGCCACCACTTATATTTAATTTTCTTTACCTTTTCTATTTTGTTTAAATTAATAGTAATTTTAATTAAAGCCATACATTTAAATTTTGTAGTGGTTCTTGGAAACCCTATCCAACTTCCTTTCACATCTTGTAATGTGATTTTTAGTTTCCATGGCGTAGGGTCTATAAATACCCACTTATTTAATTCCTTAGTTAAAATAACCACATGCCCATAATCTTTACAGAACCAATTCTGTACCTTGCAATCTCCTGGTAAAAAATATAACCAGTAATCCTGATACGTTTTTTTTACGTTGCGGGACTTAGGCTGTTTTTTTCCCATCTATCTTTCCTTACAATAATAAACGTTGTATTCGGTTTTTCGTTTTCAAACATCTGTCTCGCCTCATCCTCGGAATTATCAGCAAGGATGAAGCGATAATTTTTATGCTTACGATTTAATAAGCCATCAATCTCAGCAGTTAATTTCTTAGTGAATAAAAAATTAACCATTATTTTTTTGGTTCAAGTTCCGCTGGTTTTTGCGGTGCTTTTGTTTCTACAATAGGAGTAATTTGCGCCAACAATTGAGTCACTTGTTCTAATGACACTGGCAAACTCGGTGTCTTAGAAAAGTAATTCACCATAAAGTTTCTTGCGTTTTCAGTTATTTTATATTCCATTATCTTTTCCTCTGTTTGTTTAAGTAACATTATTTAAAAATCCATTATGTTGCGTTACTTAAAACAACATGATGAAATTCTTTTAAGTTGAGCCTACATATTCAACATTTAATGTTGCATACTCCATCGTAATTTCTACACCACCACCACTATCGTGTCGTACTCTTAGATCTAAATCCACTGGTACACTCGGTACATCAATGAGATCATTAAAACCCATATTATTAACGTCTGTGTTAGTTGTAAGTTTTTGTTTGAAGTGTAAATTGGTTTTTGCTACTCCATCCAAAAACGCCACCCCTTCCCAGACGACATTAGCAAATTCAGAAAGTGCGCAGCATCTTCCTACCACGCGATATTTTCCAGTTTTGGTTATGGTGATTTTATTATTCGTCTGGTCGCTCGTGCAGTTGGAATTCTCGCCGTTTGTCGTAAATGCTGTAGTCTTGACATAACTCGCGCCAGTCGCAATCTCCTGTGCCGCAGAACCACCTGTAACATAAATCGAAGCGAAAACTCCAGGTTGGGCTATGTAATGATCGAAATCAAAGTAGGCTTCATCTTCCCACCACCTGATATACCCATTATTATTCTCGCCATCAAATCCCAAACGATAGTCAACACCTGCTGCACTATTGCCGATCAAAAGAGTGTTAGACGCGGAAATTAACCTTAAGTCACCGCCAGAAGTTTCTATTGTGCTGCTATAAATCCTAACGTTATCTATTGCAACTTTGCCGTTTAAACCTGCGGTTAATGTGATATCGTTGTTATCAGCAGAAGTCAATACAATGGCTGCCTCAGATATTAAATTTAAATCATTACTAAAATCACTACTGATCGTATCGCCGGAAAGAGTTAAGCTATTTATTCGTACCATTCCAAACGTTCCGCTGGGGGTCAAATAAATACTATTGTTTTCTGGTGTGGTCAAAGTAATGTGAGCAGCAGAAGTAAGAAGCATATTTCCGCTGGTAGTTATAAGAGTATTTCCATCAAGATTAAGATTATCTACGGTTAAATCAGTTACAGCAGCAACTACACCACCATCAAATGTCACACTTTCGATTGTAATATTTTTGCCAGTATAGGCAGTAAGCGTTGTGTCGCTATCGGAAATCGCAACTAACGTTTTACCATCGAAGTCCCAATGACTATTAATTATTATATGATCAGCCGGATTATCTGGGGTTATATTTATATTGTTGCCTGTGCTGGACGATAAAGTACTTCCGTTTAGAGTAAGGTTATCAACTATAACCTGACCGAAACGCACATCATTACTGGTTGCTAAATACTGATCGGATAAAGGTGTGCCACCTACTGAAGGATAATTTGTTGATTCGATATCAGTCGCCCAAATTTTATTTATTCTTATAAGAGTATCCCCAATATCATCACCAAGGTTTGCAGGCTTAAGAAACGGAGTGCCTACTGTGTCTCTATCCCAGGTATTTTCATCTCCGATTGCAGCCCAAACCGCAGCACCAGTCGGAATCTGATCGTCTGTACTTGCTCCTGAAATACTTGTAACAATTTCGTTGACTGACAATCCGCCAGTTACAAATTGCACTCTATTAACAAATAGATTCGGCATATGAATATTACTTGTAACTGCATCAATATTTAAATCACCGCTTGTAGTTGTAATAAGAGAACCGCCAATATTTACTGTAATATCGCCTACCCTTAATCCATCCTCAATATCAAGATCTGTAAACCAACCCTTGGTTATTCGCGCACCAGTCGCGCCGATATCATCCGCTGCTGTCTGTGGTATTAAATAATTTGGGGTGCCGGTAACTCTTCTAATTTGCAAGGCATTCCATGTAGCCAAAGTTGTCGGTACGTTTAAGTTAGTTGCTGATACATCAACAACAGTCGCAACCTCCATTTGTTCTGGTCTAGTTTTATCTCCCATTTTTCACATCCTTATGATAAAAAATTCGTTGTCTGGTAAAGATACACAAACTCAAATGGTTGTCCTGCAATCAAAGTTGCGCCTGTACCTGTCGAAATATATAAATCGCCATCATCAACATGTCCTGCAGCAGGTATAAACACATCGCATTTCGTCTGTGGGTCTTGTAAATTATTTCCATCAGGAACCCATGAGTCCACAATACCGCTTAATTTAACCATTAATCGGGGGATTACAATTTGACGTGCGCTGTCTAAGCCGAGTTGTGCTGCTGTGACTTTTAGATTATTCGCTGCGGCTGGCATTGTTCCTGGATAAGTACCTTTGTATAAGCCAACTACCGGAGCCTCAGAGTTATATTTGATAATTAGTGTATCGCCAACAATTAATACGGGAGAACCTCCCCATGTGAATGCTGTACCTGTGAATGAATATTTGCTTGATACCTGTCCTTTACCATTTAAAAGTACAAGCACTGCGGCATCACCGCTAGGAATAGCTGATAAAGTAAATGCTATTTGTCCGGCGGTAGGGGTATATTCGTCTTTTATACTAGCCACTTTCACATGATCTTTAAATTGTGCTGCGGTGACTTTTTTAGTTGTCGTATCTGTATTATCAACTATCGCAAGTAAATCAGCGTCCGCAACCGCTGGAAGCGCGTCTAATTGTGTAATCTTCTTATCGCCTGCCATGGCTGTGTCTCCTTACAAATCTAGCAAGATGTTGTCGCCTGTCTCTTGCAGTATTCCAAATCCATTTTCTTGTAATAATCTATCGTCAACTGGTGGTGGTAGGCTTCCTGTTAATCCCGTACCTTTCCAGTACAACGCCTTAAACGGTGTCCACCAGAACTTAATACCTTTGTATAAGCTCTTAATCATAAAACGCTACGCTTATATCCATGTCGTTGCGTGAGATAAAATGCAGAACGCTTACATCTGTGACATCAATCGCATCAAACGCTATGACGTTATCGTTTTGAGTCCAGCTACCTGTCGGTAACGCAGCAGTACCATCAGCACAGAATATCCAGTAATCATCACCGGATATCAGCGCACGAGTAGCACCCGTCGGTACATTTAACGTTGTCTCTGTTGCCGCAGTCAAACGGTATGTATAACCTGCATCTGTCGGCTTAATCACATATAACGCAACTGACGTTATATCCCTTGCACTTACTAGTTGTTGCATTGTCTAAATCTCCTATTTATTACTCATTCCAATAGCTTTCGCCTGTAATATCTTCGCTTTGCGTAATGATATATTGCGTCTTTTCGCAAGCGTTCTAATGCCCTTAGCGCGTGTTGCACTCGGCTTTGTTTTGATTAGCTCGCCAATATTAAACGAGCGAACCTGCTTTGATTTTCCCTGCTTTAATGGCATCTTCTAATTCCTTTTTCGAAGGTATCCTAAAATTCTCAAGCAAATAATCTAGCGTTACCTTTTCAGTAGCCCCAGAAAATCGCTTTAAGCTATCTTTAAGTTGTAATGTGTCACCGTTAAATATAATTATCATGTTCGTTTTCTCCTTTCGTCTTCCGTAGTTTTTCCAATCGTAACTTTTGCAAATAAGGTCTATCTCTGGATCTTTTGCTATTGATTCAGCCAATAACTTTAAGCCCAACTCCATTACTTACCCCTTTCAATTTAAAATCCTTCACATAGTTTAAAAACTCTAGTTGTGCAGTTAGTTTGTCAATCCCTGCGAGCCTTAACTTATTTAATACGCCTGTGCATTCCCATCTCTTAAACTTAATCAGCCTACTTTTCGTAAACTTAATCTTAGTAGCAACCCGTCTGATGTTATTTAGATTAAACTTACGTTCTAGCTGTTTATAATCCGTGGTGTAATCCCATGTGTACGCGTAGTCTTTCATTAAACCTTTTCCTTTTCGTACACGTAAGGTCACCTGCTACTTTGCCTAATTGAGCCACGATAGCTACAAACTGAACATCGTTATCAACTTCAATTAATCCCGTTAATTTCTCATAAATAACCGCTAATTCTTCAAAAACTTGCTTTAACTCTGCGTCTGCCATTACTTCTTACCCTCTTTCAGCTCATCTCTGAACGCTATTGCTTGTGCTAACATTGACTTAACCTCTGTGTTCTCGTCAGTCTTGACTACCGTGCCGATTATGTTCGCCATTTGCTCGCCTTCTTTCACTGATATCTTGCCATCTAATATCGCTGTTAGGACTTTTGCTATAATCTCGAGTGGAGTGTCCTTTTTGGAATCAATGTTAAGATCATCATATGATTTCAGGCGAGTAAATCGCGAATAAGTCTCTGGATCTCTGCGTTCCATCAGCGTCATTGCAGCTTGCCAATTCTTAGGGTCTTTACCCGCTAGATTCACGCAATCAACAAGCGAACGCATGTAAGTAGCTTTCGCTTTGTCCATAGCTAATGATAATTTGATATAAACGCTTTCAGAAGGGGATTTTTCAGCTCGGATATCTTTTAGAGCCATAGCACGCCAGTGTCTGCCAGTATATTTATTAATTCCGGCTAATAAGTAAGCATCACGGAAAGACGTACCTGTCTTAACAAACTCACAAATTGAATCTATTACATCCTCCGTAATATTCACGTGCTGCATAAAATTTGTCCCTTTTCATGCTTTTGAAGACAACTAATATAACTAAGCTAATTAAGCTAATACTTTCATTAATTCAATCACTTATAAGTTAATGTTATAGCATAGGTTGATAGAAAGCGCAAGGAAAATTGAAAGAAGTATTGCAATCAAGATACAAGCCCGTATACTGCGGGTGTCACTTTTGTGACAAGGGAATGCTCGAAAGAGTATTTTTAGTCCATAATTTGTTATTCTAGTTAGTTAAGGTCGCTTATATATCCTTGAAAGAATCAAAGTAAGCGACCTTCACACTTTCGTAGTATTTTTCTTGTACATTTCCTACACTTTTCACAAGTTATTTCAAATTATTTGTATTTCTTTGTTGACATAACCCGCAGGATGCGGTATCATGTAATTGTATCGTTGTGATACGCAATAAATAAGGGAGCAGAAAATGGATATTAAAATGGGTGAAAATCAATTTCGAGTAAAGGCAGCTAAATTTGGCTTAAATGTTTGGATATTAGACGAGAGAGACAGCACATATCATTTAATAGCTAATTTAGCAATGGACAAAAACTCTAGCGAAGAAGAAATTACGCAACAACTTACTTATTATCAAAATTAAACTAAGGAGTACAGATTATGGATACTGAAACGCTAAAAGAAACGCTAACAGATGAGGAGCTAACGCTGTTAACAAGACTTACTCTTTTAATAACTTTTAGAAATAATAAAAAAGATGATGATAACTTAACATATTTAATAAAAAAACTTAAAATTAAATACAAGGAGTAATAAATCATGGGAATAGAAATGTGTGAACGGTGCAATAGTTTAATAGATACCGATTCCGAAGAAATGTTTGAATCACTAGACAAAAAATACGATTCTGTTTGTGATTCATGCGCACAAGATGAATATGAAGATGCAGAGGATGGATATTATGAACAAGCTTAAAACTCTCTGCGACAAGTACGGCTTAACATACCAGCAAGTAGCTGATAAGCTTAGATATTCTAAAAGTCAAATCGAGCGATTCGCAAACGCTGAGAAAGATTGGGGCAGTAAGATAAATCGGCGCGTGTTAGCACAGCTAGAAGACTGGGCGAAAGAATTAGAGAAATAATTCTATACCTTTA
>Ga0209977_10000206_pt1 | contig 22945 bp, 14 predicted proteins | sample SumtaG_2_FD_183113 | JGI IMG/M metagenome (GOLD analysis project Ga0209977, IMG submission 183113) | Deep subsurface microbial communities from Indian Ocean to uncover new lineages of life (NeLLi) - Sumatra_00607 metaG (SPAdes) (version 2) | ecosystem: Environmental > Aquatic > Marine > Oceanic...
TATGAGTGCTTAAAGTTAAGAAAGTATCGCTCGTGATGAAACCTAATTTCCCTCCCTCCTTCAAACGCCATATACTATTCACTATAAACATTGAATAAGTTTCGTGAGCGTTGATTTTCCCATAAATCTTTTTTAACTTTGCTCTATTTTCTCTCACGTAACTACTTGCCTTATTTAAGTAAGGAGGGTTCCCAACAATAAAATCGAACTCATCATAGCAATCCGAATCAAACGATATTAAAGTATCTATTGCTTTAAAGGATGCACCTAATTCTTCAATATCTGTTTTATAAGCAAGATTCACGTCATAAGCAGATATCTGTGTTGTTTTAATTCCAGCTTTCAATAACGATTTAACAAAAGCTCCGGGGCCAACACACGGGTCTAAAACTTTTTGATTACTTTTAATTTTACCTAATTTAGATACGATATAATCTGCCGTTTTTGGAGGAGTTAAGACCACTCCTAAATCCTTTTTGCTCGAGTCTATTATTGTTAAACACTTTAAAATTTAATATCTCAATAAATACTTTAAATCTAATAAGTTTGGTTATCAAATAGTTACTAAACATCTGGACTTGTGTCCTCTCTGTTGACCTGTAACTAAAGGTCTTGAGCGCCCCGTGTAGGAGTACTCAAACTGAACTTACGGAATATGTATTGTTCGTTCTAATTTTTTGGTATTTCGCGATGCTTCTCGCCGCGTTTAAATCGGAGTCCAACTTTAAATTGCAATGCGGACACGAGAATTGTTTCCTCACCCTTAAACCGAACTTCCCGCAACGAGAACACCTCTGGGATGTATCTCTGGCGGGGACTTTTTGGAATTTAATTCCGTTTAAGTCGCATTGAAACTTGACGGCTTCTTGAACTTGCGTAAAGAACCAATGCGTCTGCCAGAAAGCCATAAACTTGCCCGCGTCTCTTTTCTTAGAGTGTTTTACCCAACGCAATTCTTCCATCTTGATCGTAGACACATTCCAGAAACGAGCGATCGTAAGAAGGCAATTGCCAAGAAGGTTAACGATTTGCTTATTGAGGCGATTTATTTTGTCCCAGCAACGCGATAACTCTTTCCTTACTTTGTTCCACTTGAGTTTGCTCCGGAAATTTGTGATTCCTTTGTCCAAGAGGCGTTGCTCGTAGTTGTTCTTTTTTCTCTGAAGCAACTTAACTTGTTTTCGCAAGTTTATCAGCTTCAATTTCACGTTCGACAGTTTATCGTAGGGAGCGGTCTTAAATCGGTCTTGGTATTGCCACCTTAGGACTTCGTCTCGTTCTACGAGTTTTTTGTCGAACAATTGACGCGTTCCGATAAAATAGCGCGCTAATTCGAGTTCGTGTTCTCTATCCCACACGCTTACGACCGCAAGATCGATTAAACCTAAGTCTATCCCCATCTCATTGCCAAGATTGTCACGGTCTCGTTCTTGAGATGGGTTCGATTGTCCTTTTTTTACCTCAAAGGGTAGGTTTAAAATTATTTTACGATCCTTAAAAGTGATGGTGGGGTTGGCAGGTGTGAACCCTTTGTCTAAAAGTCGTCGTAACCTGTCATTTTTATCTATTATTCTAAACGGGATAAATTGATGGCTGATAAAACTAAGTTTAAAGTCGTAGATATCGAAATTTGCGTCGAATTCGGGGCTATTTTTATCGTATTTAGAATAATTCTCCCGAAAAGTCTCGTTTGTTATCAAATTTAAAGAAAAGTTCCTAAACGTAGGAACGGATACTGTTTCGTACAAATGTTGCTTAATGCGTTCGAACTCGTTAATAAACAAGCTCGTAATTTTATCAGTAGTAAAAGATTGCTTTAGGTTATCTCGAATCTTGTAGCGAATTTGAGTTTTAACGAAATCCTTTAACGAACCGTAGCTAACTTCAAGGACGCGAATCGACGGAAAACCGGGTTTGAACAAGCGCCTCAAAATGTAATTATTCTTTGAGTCGTAAATTGAGGCGATCTCTTTATCGAACTCGTTTTCTATTATTTGGTATAGCTCGTCGATTCCGTAGCTATCAAGCTTAGCTTTAAATTGAGCCTTTAAACCGTCGAGTTGCAAGTCCCGTTTGCGTTTGAACTCTTTTTTCGTTTCGAATTCGAACGGTTTAACGACGGTAAACAGCTTTGCCTCGATTGAATTTAAGCTCCTCTTTAATTGTCGAATTAGTTTCTTTCGCTTATCAGTTTGAGTTTGAATGGATGTTTTATCGATTTTCTTTCTGAGCGCAACGATTCTCTGAACCAACCCGTTCGAGAGCCATTTAACCTTCCTGAAATATCGGTTTAGCAAGTGATTTAGTAGCTCGTCTTCCGGAACAGCTACGACCCTTCTTTTGACCTTCTTAGTAAACCCATTCGCAACAACTCTCACAAATTCGGAAGAAGCGCCTAAATCTTTTAATATTTCCGCAAAAGTCCGTTGTATATCGTTTTGAGGTTTACATAGAAAACTCGACTTAAAATCTACGTTTTTAAAGAACATATTTCTGAGTTGGTAAACATGGTTGTTGAGGTAGAAAACGCTGAGCTTTTGCCTTTGACCGAAACAATTAGTCCTTAACTCCCCCCAAATCTCGTTCAAATCCTTAGAGCTAAACCGTTTTCCCGTCAGGAACTTTAACGCGAACTCTCTGTCGTTTTCCAGTTTATAAACCAGAAAGCTTAATATAACCCTCAAGTTCTCGTTCCGCACCAGCCAATTGCGAACTACGGTATACGCCTCGAAGTTAGCACACTGTCTAGCTCTTTCTTTTAATTCGAACCTTTTGGACGCAGATTTTGAGAAAGCCGAACCATCTAACTTGGTCAAGTTGAGCAAATTGTAAAGCCTCATTGCGTCTATTTTACTCGAACCTTTAAAGTCGTCCAGATTATCAAAATTATCTAATGTAGCATGCTTTATAAGTTTTTGAATGTAGAGATTCTTGAGGGAGTTGATTTTTACGAACTTATCGGTCATTTCGGAATAAACTCGTTTCCGATCGTGGAGTGTGGTCGCTTCTGGAACTAAGGCGAACTTTCTCGTCAGTATAGCGGAGCTCTTCTGAACGGCAAAAATATCTTTTGGAGGACTATCTTCGAGTTCTATAGTCACATCAAAAAAGCTCTGGTTATCGACGCTCTTCCGACGTGCCCTATTACGACACTCCTCGTTTCTATAGCAACCGAAGTTGTCTTCATTGTCTTTGATAGACTCCATAAATTTAATTATCATCTCCACCTAATTTTTATTCATTTTTTTTCAAATCAAATTTTACATCAATTTCGAAAATTTGTTGATCTCGTTTCCAAAATGCGGCGTATATAGTCAAATTTTCATCTCTAAAAAACACTGATTTCATAATATCATGAAGTTCCTCGTCTCGGTACTCACGATAAAACTGTTCATCGCGATTTTTAACAATTAAAACAATCCTCTGCCCCTGTCCAAATTCCCCTTGATGTAAATGTCGTTGTGTTGCACGACGATGCCCTTCTTCTTGGATCTCAATTGCTACATCGCAATCTATAGCATTATAGAATTCGGTAATTTCAAAAAAAAAATTAGCTTGTTTAATAAATCGTTTTTCTCTTTGTTTGGGATAGCGACATAATAGATTCCAAAGAATCAGATAAATGTAATGAACTTTATCAGTAATATCTAAATCACTCTGCTCTAAATCAGTTAGCTGATTAATAGCTTTTTCCTTATATTTAATCCAGTCAAATATATTAGAGAAATTTTCACTGAAAAATTCCTCCGCTTTTTTACTGTTCAGAATAACGTCTACGATTATATTATTAATATTATTAGCGTTTATGTTAGTGTTTATGTTAGAAAACATTATAATTTCATCACCAAATAATGCAACTTTTAAATCGAGAAAAACCTCATATCTCTGAAAATTATACAAGAGCTCTGTTTCTGTATAGAAATCTTCATTTTTATATTGAATAGATAGCGTGGTACCATTCCGAATCTCGGCGTCGGCATCGCTACTGAAGTGTTTTTTTATTTTATAATTTGCTTTTCCATAATCGAAAAACCGTTCTTCATATCTGATGAGGAAAGATATTAATCTATTTAACGAGTCAGATAATATATGAATTTTATTATTATCAAATTTAAGCTCCACTAATTGTTTTGCGATAAAATCTGAAATTCCACTAATATTATTCATTAAAAAGGCTTTTTGAGCATTCTCTCCCACTCTCTGAAAAATTCCTTCACATAGATCTGCAAATTCATTAAACTCAGAGACCGTGAATTTAACAAAATTTATTACAACAGATTCTAGTAAAACCCGTTGCTCAAATTCGTCTAAATAGCCTAAATAATTACCCTCCAGCAAAAATAAAATAACTATTCTCTCACCACTGGAGAATCTCTCAGCAATCTCTTCCTTAAATACATTTCGTGCCAAAGGGTCTCCAATATGGGTTAACCTTTTGAGCAATGGAAAAGCAATATTACTATGTAAAATACATGTATCATAATTATTTTCAACCCACGCCTGTATATTGGAACAATGTCCCCTGAACTCTTCTTTGGGGGTGATTCTGAAGCTCCCATTATCTAAATTTGATTTATTAGCATGTTCAGAAAGTTCGTCAATTGAATTAATGTAATCATATTCACTTACATTTTTTATTGGGATAATTATTTTCATACCCATACATGTTTTCACATAAACTCCGCCTATATAGATGTTAGTTTGATTATCCTCCAGCTTCAACTCAATATGAGGGGGTATTTTCATTGATAAAATAGGAGATCTATCGTAACCAAAAAATTCATCGTCATCTCTCATTATTTACTCCCTCCCATTTCATCTTTCATAAAAATTTTTAATCTAATTTAAGCTCAGCTTTTCTTAAATCTTCTGGTTTTGGATAAAATAGGTTTTTTTTCTGAGGATTATTAATATCATCGATGAGATCCTCTAGTTTTTTTATTAATTGTTTGTATTTATTTTCGATAACCCCACTATCTTTTTTATCATCTATCAATATTTTTTTGAGAACTTTTACCAATCTGTCGTATTTATCTCTAATTAATTGATTTTGTTGAATAGAAATAGAATATTTATAAGATAATATTTTCTTTTGTTCTGTAACCTCATGTAGAGCATCTGTTTTTTTGATTTTATTATCATTTTTCCTCTTCTTTTTTTTTGAATCTGTATGCGTTGCCTTTTTATAGACCGCTCCAATAGTAACTTTTCCATCCAAAGCATCCTGCCATGCATTTGCTATTTGAGGGTTGGATTTAGCCTTTTTTTTTATAACAATCCCCTGCTGAACTTTCTCAAGTTTTGAGCCTATAGATTTAGCAACTCCTTCCAAAACCTTTCTTTCCCGCACAATCAGAGCATTTTGAATTTGAACATCAGTTTTGTTATCCTGTTTCAATTTTTCTATGATTTTTTTCTCATTTTTTATTTTTTCTTCTCTTTTCTCCTGAAACTTTAATGCGAATTCAACCCGTTGAGCTAGATTTAGATGTCTCCGATGAATATTTTTTGCTAGCACATAATCCTCAGCAGATATTCCGTCCTGAAGATTCTGATATCTTGGTTGAACTCCTACTGTTATACATGCTTTATTTCGATGAACACCATCCAAAATTTTGCCCTCATATAATGTGATTTCCTCTTGGAGACCGATATTATTAATACTATCATCCAGTTCTTTCTGTTCTCTCTCATTTAAGGAAGGGAGCAGGGTTGCTAGTGGATGAACTTCTAATTTATTCAAATTATTTTACACCTCAATTTTTTTTTCTTTATTTATTTCATAAATATGGTAATACATATTTCTCATAGGTTAGATTCTCCCATTTTCGATACAAGGTGGATAATGTTCCACGATTTGCCTTAGGGAATCTTATGTATAATGTTTGTTTTGAAACATCTTGATTCTGATGTAAAAAAACAAAAACCTGATGAATTAACGTATCCCTCACACTTCCTTGTTCACATTCGGCATAAATTGTTTTATAATATTCTTTTTTTTGTAATATTTTACGCATTTTGCCGTATTTTTCATTTAAATGATCTAAAATAGTAATAACATCAGAATCATTCAAATAATCTCTCAAAACTGTTTGTATAAGTCCTATTTCCACTTTCTTGTCCATTCGATTTAATTTTGAATAAAAATCAAAAAAGGTAATTAAAATCTTAACAGCATTTTTACTATATTTACTAATAAAATTAACTCCTGATTGTGTTATCTGAATTTTAACCCTTCCTCTATTTTTTTCACGTAAAATATATTTCTTTCCTTCAAGTTTTCGTAAATTACTTGAAAGTTGACTATATGATCGTTTAATGTATTTAATCAATCTTTTTTCCTGTAATTCTCCTCCATATTCGTAATATATTATGCACAAAATAATTATTGGCATTGTCAACAATATCGAACGCGCGATATCCTCGGAATTGTTCATAATAATTTAAATAAACTCAATTAAATTTTTTATTTTTCTATTTGATCTTATATTACTGCTTTAATTATTTAAATCTTTGCATAAATGTTAGTTGGACCTATATTGGGTAAATACTAATCGATTTACCGATGGATGGGGCATTTTAAAAAGAAATTACTATAACAAAAAATAATTTACATTTTTTTTGCCTTGTCACAAAACAATCTTTTGTAAAATTACCAATTGAGTTAGTAAAAATTAGATAAACATAATAAAGTCAATAACATCAGTTTTGCAACATATCATTAGAACATGAGAAAGAATTACGGAGACATATGAAAAGAAAGGATATAAAACTAATATTGACTTATTGAATGATTATAACAAAAAAATGAATAGATATGTTATTTTAATGATTTAGATTTTTTATCTTTTATTCCAAATTTTTCATATATCAATCCAATATCAACTAATTTTTTATTGGCATCGTAATCAATCAATTTTATATCTGCCATCAAATCTTCATCATCTAGTTGCATAATTTCTTTTAGTTTTTGTAAATATTTTGTTTGTTTTTCAGTTTGTCTTTTAATTTGTCTTTCAGTTTGTTCACCAAGAGCTAAATTATAACTAGATTTTAATGTTTCTTCCTGATTATCATCTCTGATCTCTATATTCGTCCCTTTTTCTATGCGTTCGTAAATGGTGTTTAACATATTTTTATAATTAGGTGGATATTTATTTTTTGATGCCAATTTTATTATTGTTTTATTAATTATATCTGATTTTTTAGGAAATTCAATGCCAATATTAATATCTATCCTAAAATTGTTATCCAATTTCAATAGTGGGTACCACGATTCACGAGGAGATAAAAAACAGTCGTGTATTATAGCAACTGCGAGTTTTTGAAACAATTCATTGCTATTATCCCTCAGATATATTTTAAACGATTTTTCAGGAGTTCCAGGAGTAAATGTATATTTAATTTTAATATTGTTTTCAATTAATTTACTAAAATATATATGAGGAAAATTTGTTGTTTCAACCTGTTTCAATATCTGATGTTCAGCATTTTGCAGGTTTACTGAAAGCTCTTTTTCTATCATAGGATACTGGTATATATTTTCTTTTTTAGAGTTAAATTGAAATTTGTAGTGGCTAAAACTTTTCTTTTCAAAATTAACCCTTTCACACCCTTCATAGCAGAATATATGTTCTACATCCATAAGGTGCTTTAAATAAGTTTTTAAAGTTTTATTATCAATTATATTTTCTGTCTTTTCATTATAACGGGTAGAAAATTTCTTACTCAAATCGTTCAAACAGCATCCATTTTTATCTATAATAAATTTAACAATTAGCGGCAACATTCTTTTTTTCTTGTCATTTTTTACTTCCACTTTTCACATTCACATTTTTTATTTTTTTAATTGATCAAACGACGTTCAGGTATTTATAATTTTGTCAAAAAAATAGTCTTCTTTTACCTCCTCGATAAGTATATCTTTTATTTTTTGCCTACTTGAAAGGTATTTTAAAAAAAAAAAGATCCTGAGCGTAAATTAACAGAAACTTCCAAAGTTACATTTTAAATTTTTGAAGACTAATCGATCAAACTGTCATTATTTCTACTTACTTGAAGAGGTTCGTAAAGATTTAGGAATATCCAATGAAATACTAGAGCTCCAAATGAGTAAGAGAATTTAAGTTATTGATTTTCGTATTATAACGCTTCACAAATTTTATTCCAAAAGTTTATGTTAAAAATTTCAGGTTTAGAATAATTTACTTTCAATATTTTTTCACACTTAAAATAAGCTAAATTTAGATAATTTGACTCAACTGGAAATGGACCTAATTCATATAATTCTGTTTCTTTTATTTTCCAAAGAACTCTGAAATAATCATGCCCATTAGCAAACATTTTAGGATCATATTTCTTCAATTTAATTCTTGATATACTTCTTTTAATTTCTCCAATATTGATATTCCAATGTGTTTTAATATGGTCTTCAACCATTTCAATGTTTAACTGTAGATCTGAATGTGTATTTGATAGAAAATGATCAATGACGAAATGCTTTCTTTTTCTATTTGAAGAATAAATCTTCTTGATTTCAAGCAAATATATGTATTCTCCAAATTTTTTAGCAATTTCCAAACAAATTTTTTTAATTTTGCTGACATCAAGATTTCTCTCTGGATAAGCATCTTGAAGAAAATCATATAATACATCTTCAGATGTAAAAATTTCAATATCAATATCATGAAAACTTGTGTAAATTAGATTATTGATCTTCTTTATTCTACCTGAAATATACATAAAGTCAGCATCAACAATTCCATAAATTGAATAATGGCTAAAATTTCGATTACAATATTGAATTACATTGATAACTATTCCCTTATTATTATAATGTGATCCAATATATTTGGCATGATGGTGTTGGCGCTTTGCTGGTAAAATAAGTAGTTTACCAGTATAAGAAATGAGTAGATTTTGGAATAATTCTTGATCTGATGTACCTTCAACTATAAATATTTTTTTTGTACGATTTCTAGGACGCTTAATTATTTGGAGTATTTCTGCCTGAGCAGATTGTTTATATTTCTGATTCATTGTGCTCGTCTTTATCCTTATACGGTTCTTTATAATCTGCATCCACACAATTATCTGTATAATTATTTACAATTTGTGGTGAATGCGTTGCAATTAAAAAGTATAAATTTCTTTCTTCAGCAACTTCCCTTAAAGTGTCAATAAAATCATAATGCCAGTTAATATTAAGCGAGATTTCTGGTTCGTCAATTAAGATTAAAGATTCATTTTGAGCCTCAAAAATTATTTCGTAGAATATTATTAACAAATTCTTTTCTCCTGAAGATAATAAGGGAAACGGTATTTTAGATTTAATTTCATCATCTAATACAATTAGAATCCCATCCTTTTGGTCAAAAGACATTTTTTTAAAATCAAAATAATTATTTATTATTTTTATAAATAGCTGGATTCCCTCATCCTCTTTTGGGAGAGTACTAAGATTTTGAGAAATTATCATTAATTTTCTCTTATAGAAGTAATTCATTAAGTCATTAAGGACTCTGATTTGAACTTGAGGGATAAATTTAAAATCTTTAAATTGTTTTTCATAACGAGGGATATCAATCTCTAAATTTATGTTTGTATCTTCAAATTTTTTTTTAAAAACTTCTCTCTCCTGATAATACTCTTCTAGTATTATGGGGTTATTGATGCTATTCCTTAGGCTTTCAATGTGATAAGTTTGAAATTCATAAATAAAAAATGTAATAATTGATATTAATTCTTCTTTTGAAGGATTATTTTGATGTAACTTTAATTCAAGAATTTTTTTTTTTTTTTTAAGAGTAGCAAAATTAGAGGTTAAAAGCAAACAAATCCCTGTTATTTCATTCAAGTCTGAAAATTTCTGTTCATATTCATAATCATTTATTTTTATATTAAATATAATGCTTATTTCATCATTTTTAGTAAAAATTACATTTAATTCAAGCAAATCTTTCATTTTCTCTCCATAAGGACCGAATTTAAAATTAAGTTTATTAAAATGTAATTCGAATATCTTTATAAAATTCAAATGGCTAAATAAAAATAGGATATTAAGGATTGTTGTCTTTCCTATACCGTTCAATCCATATAAGATTGTTACCTCTTCTTTTTTATCTAACTGAATATCGTAATTAAATTTATTAAATAAACCTTCAATTTTTATATTTGTTAATATCATTATTTAAAACCATTTTCTTCAAAGAATCTTTTATCTGGCTGTTCAAATAATTTCAAATATCCTAATAATAAAATCGGACATTTTTTGCAATTAAAGATTATTTCTTAATATATTGAGAAACTCTATTTCTTAAATTGAGATTAAACCAATTAAGTCCAATCCGTGGTTCAAAAACTACATTATATTCTTCTAAATACTTATTTAATTGGTTAAATGACGGGTTTCCCGCAAAAATAATAAGTGGTCCATCTTTCTCTAATTTTTTTATAATATTAAGAAATTCTTTCATTAAACTTTCATTTTTTATAAGCATATTAGTTGCTGTTAAAGTTAATGAGACAACAATTCCTTCCACATTTGATATAACTACTTTTTTTTCTATAACTTTTAAACTCTTTTCTTTTTCGATTTCAATTGTTCTAATTTTTTTTTCCGATAAAATAAAAGTGTTTACATCTGAGAATTCTTTAATGAAATTAAGAAAATTATATAAAGTTGTCAAAAAGAATCCTTCAGGATATTTACCTTTTATATTATCTAAAAAGATTAACCACATAATATTATTATTTAATTTTATTATATTATTATTATTTTTGAAAATTCATCATAAGCCTTTAATATCAATCTTTTTGTCTTAAATTCATTGAATTCTTTTAACTCATTTTTTTTTAAAACCTTGAATGAGTCAATAATGTAAGCTAGATCTTTTCTGCTTAATTTAAATAATAGTGTAACGATCGCATCTAATTCTGCTTTAATTATGAGTCTCCTTTCCTCATCCCATTTATATACATCTCCTTCATATCCACATTCATTAGCAAATATTTTTAATTCTTCTGAAGTATATATAAGTTCTAGTACTTTAGGTATTATGAAATGTTCATAATTCTGCCATTTTTTAAAATCAACTATCGGTAATTGCTCCAAAATAAATTGATTTAGATTCGCTCCACTGATTTTTTGTCTTGAAACATAATCGAATACTATAGAATTAATATTTGAAATAAGATAAACCGCCTCTATAGCTGTTATTCCCAATAAAAGATTTAATGAGTTTACGCTTGGATAATTGGGAATTATTGAACAAATTGAAGTTCTACTATCTGTACCTCTCGTTATTAATCGAATTGCTAAGAACCAATCGTTATCCCAATTCCAATTTACTTTTTTGTTCTTAAATTTTTTTTCTTCAATCCAATATCTTGGCGTTATGTAATAATTAACATTTTTTTGAGTATAACTTATTTTTTTCGGATTTCCTTGATTAATATCATCAATACTACAATCTTTAAATTCAGCAAAGCGATGATCGTATTGGAATATTAATTTTGATTCATAAATTAGCAAAAACTTCGTGTTACTTTCTTTATCAAAATAGATATTATTTTCTTTTTCTAATCCCTCAAGTTGATTTTTATCTTTAAAGTCTTTTGAATCATCAGAGATATTAAACATTCGATGTATTTCTAGAGAGGGTATTAGTGAATTTTCTTTATCGAGAATAATAGAATTATTTTGATATATCTTTTTTGTTAGTCTTTATTAATCTCCAACAAAATGCCCCAATTTTTTCTAATGAATTCTTCAAAAATTCATCAATAGCTAAAATAACTTGCATATAATATTAAAAATATATTATTTAATCTTTTAGAAGTAAATAAAATTTCAGAAATATAGATTTTTAGTATTGAAAAAAGTTGTTCTTTGAGCTTTTTCCTCTATGTGTTTTGAATAGACCGACTTTTATTTTAGGTATAAATATGTATATGTGTCAATATTGTTTTCCTAAGGAAAACGCTGAAAAATATAGATATATATGTATATAGTAATAAGTGAAATGGTAAATGGAATTTTTGCATACCCCTTTTCATAGATAATTCAGCATATTATACTATTGATAACAACATTAAAAAGGAATTCAATTCTAAATATCAAGATTTATAACAATACACATTATCTATTTTATATAGAAACCAGTTAAAAATTAGAATATATAAATTTTTATTTTAAAAATCCAAAATATGAAAAAATTTGATACTCAAATAACTCGGGCTTTATCTTTAATACCTGAGACTAAAAAAGTTTTAGAGAAATTAGGAAATGGAAGTTCAATACAAGAAATTAAAGATTTAATACTTAAAGAAAATTTCCTAGCTAAAAATACTGATAGTACAAGAAAGAAAATTTGGTACGCACTAAAATCTAGATTCTTAGAAAATGAGGAAGTTGACTTAGTCTCTTTAAAGCAAATTCTAAATTCAAAACTTCTTCCTTCTATTAAGGATTTTATAATCTATTATTATTTTTGTAATTATGAACATATTGTATATGAATTAGTTTCAGAACCTATATTTAGTCAATATAAAATGGGTTTTAAAGAAGTTGACAAACAAAAAATAATCTTATATTTTGAATCATTATCAAATAAATCTCATCCAGAAATAAACAATTGGACAGAGGAAACAAAAGCAAGATTAATCCGACACACTTTAGCGATCTTAAAAGATTTTAAAATTCTGAAGGGGAGCAAAAAAAAAGAATTCTATGATTTATTTATTCCTTTAGAAGTTGTTTTATATGTTGTGTTTTATTTGAAGTTAAAAGGTAATCCTCTAAATAAAATAATCAATCATAAAGATTTCAATTTATTTTTTTTTGAAAAAGAAGAGATCATAGAATATTTACACGAAGCTTCAAAAAAGGGTTATCTTATATTTAACCAATCTGGTAATATATATGAAATAAAAACCGAAATTAATTCTCTGGAGGATTTAGTAAATGAGTTTAAAAGACAAATTTAAAAATTTAGAGAAGATGGTTTTAGAACAAATCCATCTAATAAATCAATTTTCGGGAATTCCTTTTGTCATCCTAATATATGATCCCCAAGATCAACAAAAATGTTATGAATATATTGAAGACTTAGAAAAAAAATTGAAAAGAAGTGGAAAAAAAATCTTAAGAATTCCTATTGGAGAGTTTGTTTTTAGATATTTTGAAGAGAATGACCAAATGGAAGAGATAATAGAAATTGATAAAAAGGAACCCGAATTAGTGCGTCAAGAACTGTCTAATGTTTGTGAAAGATATTTTAATAGTTATATTCATTCAGAAATTGAAAAAACCCCCCCTGATATTATTTTGTTCACAAATGTAGGAGGTTTATACCCATATAGTAGACTTTCAAACATTTTAAAAAATCTTGAAAAAATTAAAATTCCTATTATTGTATTTTATCCCGGTAAAATAATTAATGATGAATTATATTTCCTTAATAAATTTAAAAGTGATGATTATTATAGAGCATTTAGGATATAGAATTTAAAGGGTGTTTAGAAAAGATGAAAATTAAAGATATATTTATCAATGAGATAACACGTGAAATAACTAGTGTAGTAAATGTAGACGATATTGAATTTTTCGGTCAAGAAATTGAGGAATATGTAGTCACTGAACAATTAAACAAATATTTTCTTAAGTTTTTTGAAGATTATGCTAATTCTGCTAGGATTAAAACCGAAAAGATAGGTGTGTGGATTTCAGGCTTTTTTGGAAGTGGAAAATCTCATTTTGCTAAAATGTTAGGACATTTGCTAAAAAATGACAATATAAAAACAACTACAGGTGTAATGAAGGATTCTCATGACATCTTTAAAGATAGATTAATAGGTTGCACATACGAAAATGATATAAACAGAAGCCTATTTGAAATTGATAAAAATATTGATTCTCATGTGATAATGTTTCAAATACAATCTGAATCTGACCAATTGAGTAAAAAAAGTATCACTAAAACAATGTATCAAATGTTTTTAAAATATCAAAATCTTTGTGAACATCTGCAGATAGCAGAATTAGAGCTTGAACTCATTCTAAATAATAAATATGATGAATTTAAGCAAAAAATTAAACAGAATGAGAAGAAAGAATGGGAAGAAGTAAGACAATCATTATTATTTTCTAAAAAGCCAATTAAAAAAGCTTTATATGAAATATCAGATAATGATTTTTCTTCTGAAGAAAATGCTGAGATGGAGTATAACAAGTTAACAGCTAGTTTTAAACTAAGCCCTGCAAAATTCACGGAGAGATTATTAAATTTTCTTGATGCTAACAAATCCGATAAAATATCTGATCATTTTATTTATGTTATTGATGAGATAGGGCAATTTATAGGCGACTCGAATGATTTGCTTCTAGAATTACAATCAATAGCAGAACAATTTGCAATTCAAGGAAAGGGGAGACTATGGTTGGTAGTCACAGCTCAAGAAAAATTAGATGAAATAGTTGAAGGTGTAAAAGGCCAAGAGAATGAATTTGCTAAAATTAAGGATCGGTTTTATCTGCCTATTAATTTAACATCAGAAAATATTAAAAAAGTGCTAGAAGAGAGAATTTTAAAGAAAAAAAGTAGTGTGGAAGAAGAATTGAAAAAATTATTTACGAATTCCCAAGGAATTTTGTCATTTATTTCAAGCTTTCAATCTAATAGAGCAATCCCTGAAATTACAGAAGATAATTTTGTTAAAGATTATCCATTTTTATCATATCAAATAGAGATCATACAAAATATATTTGCTAATATAAGAAGGGAAGCAGGTCATACTAAAAAAATCACAGGAACAGAGAGAAGTATGATAAATGTTTCACAGAGCATATTTAGAGATAACAATATAAGGATGGGTGAATCTGAATTAAACCGATTAATTACATTTAATGATATTTATGATCAAATAATTTCAGAAATAAATTCTGAAACCGTTAGGGACATTTCTCAAGCATCAGGTTTAAAAATACATGGTCATGATGATGATAAAATATGTTTTAAGGCCTTAAAATGTATTTATCTGCTCCAGCAATTAGAATATATCCCTAATACATTCGAGAATATTATAAGAGTTTTGTTTAATGATTTAACTCTTAAAAAAACTGATTTTGAAAATAATGTAAAAATTGCCTTAAATGAGCTTATTAAAGCAACATTTATCGTTGAAGATAACGGAGTTTATCGTTATTTATCAAAAGTTGAAAAAAATGTTCAAGAAGATATCTCTAGAACTAAGGTTAAACATAGAGAAATAACCTTATTAGCTAGGGAACTACTTAAAGAGATTTTTAAAAATAAAAACAAAATAAACTATGAAAAAATAAAATTCTTTGATTTAAAAATAGATTTAGATGAGGAAAATTTTACATCGAAAGGAGATATTCTTTTAAAAATTCATTCACCAATTTATCTAGAATTTGGTTTTATTAAAAAAGTTAATATTGTCACAGAAAGCCTTAATCCCAAAAATAAAAACATATTATTTTGGCTTCCAAATGAAAATATTAAATTCAAAAATGATTTAGAGAAAATAATAAAAACAAATAAGGTAATTGAACAAAGAAAGAAAAATCCACAAAAGAGTAAAGAAGAGAATGAATTTTTAAGAGAAAAAGAAGTTTCAATAAAAACATTTCAACAAAGAGTTATTAAGAATTTTGGGGATAGTTTAAAAACCGGCTTTTTAATTTATGATGGAAATGTTGAAGATTTGATTGAAAAAAGTATAACAATGGATAAAGTATTAGAAGAACAAATTAGTGAAAATATTCCATATATTTATCCTAAATTTGAAAAATATAGTGTCACTGAATCCAATATTAAAAAGCTATTAAAAGTAGACAATGTTAAATTAAAAGATATTGAACCTGATTTAAAAATTTTTGATGGAGATGGGCGTTTATTAGTAGATAATAAATTAATCAAGGAAATTTTTGATAAAGTTAAAGAAGAAAATCAAATGGGGAACCCTATTAGTGGAAAAGATATCCTAGATTATTTTTCTGGAATTCCATATGGGTGGGAAAAGAATCTGATAAGATATTTAGTTCTAGCTTTATTTCGAAATGCTAATATCTTCATTAATTATAATTCTAAAAATATCTATGATTATAAAAAGTCAATTGAAGGGAATGTTTTTACTAATTCCAGAAATTTTAATAAGTGTATACTTAAGTATGAAAAAGGTGAAGATATAACTCTTAATGATAGAAAGAAGATTAAAAAATCATTGAAAGATATTTTTGATTATTCTACTGAAGATAATATACTTAAACTTAGTGATGGGATTGATATATGTCTAAATAATCTAATTAAAGAAAATAAAAACCAAAAATTAATCTTCTCGCAAAATGATTGTGTATTAAGAGACTTTTTCTATGATTTTGAGAATTTATGTGATCCAATAATAAAGAATGATAAATTTGCTAAAAAGTTTCAATTATATTTAGAAACAGAAGAAGATCTTAAAAAATTTGTAGGTTACCATCATAAAGTTCAAGAATTCGTTGATAATAAAAGGATTTCTAATTTCAAATTATACAAAAAAATGAACGATAAAATAACAATTGAAGATTATGAAGTTTTAACAGAGGAGAATTTAAATTTAGACAAATATACTAAGTTTTACGATGAACTTTCGATTATTATACAAAATAAAGAAATCATTGAAAAATCCCAAGAGTTTAACAATATTCTTAATCAGATTATAGAAATTTACGAGATAATATTCAAAAAATTACACGAAAAACGTTTAAATATTTATACAAGTGTAATTAACGATTTAAAATCAAATGGAATACCAGATAAATACTACCATGATATTAATAATAAAAACTATCTCTGCGATAAATTACAATTTGATAGAGAAGATTTTATATGTAAAAATTGTAAAAAAAAGTTAGAAAATATTGATTCTGCTATATCAGCCGCTAAGGAAAGACAAGATAATTGTATTAAGCGATATAATGATGAACAAGCTAAAATAATGGAAAATCCACCTCTTCATTTAATGAAAATTAGTTCTCGAAACTTGAAAATAGGAAAAATTGAAGACCTGAACATAATCCTTGAAGACCTAAAAAAGGAAATTGTAAAACTACTTAACGAAGGAAAAAACGTAATATTATAGGGATTTTAAATGGATTCCGAACAAAAAAGAAAAATAAATAGTCTCATTTTAGAATTAAGAGCGTTAATGGAAGAAGAATTAGAACTCGTTCTTAAGCACTATGGTGTTTTTTTAAATCGAGATTGGCTTGATGAAGATAAATTAGGTTTCTTATCAGAAGAAGAAAAACAAATTAAAAAGAAGTTAGAAATCTTCATCAAAAGGAAAGAAAAAATTGGAATAAACAAAGAAGAATCTGCAAAAGAGTTCATTATTGAAGCAACTTACCATTGGTTAAACCGAATTTTAGGTTTAAAATGTTTAGAATCAAGAGATTTGATTGAAGAGATAATAACTACTAACTCTGATTATGGTAATAGGAGTTATTCTCATAGGAATTATCTAGAAGGGCATCCTGAATTAAAAAAGAGTGAAGACGATGGTTTTTTTCAATGTTTTTATGAAATTCTTAACAAATTAACCACTGAAATTCAAATAATTTTCGATCCAAATGATATTCACATGCTAATTAAGCCAAGAATTGTTGTATTAAAAGAAGTTATAAATCAGATCAATGATTTGGAGATTGAAATTTATCAGAATGATGAATTTTTGGGTTGGATTTATCAATATTTTCATGACAACGAAAGAGAAGAAATTTATAATGGTTTAAAAAAAAATAAAAACAAAATTAAAGAATCAGATGTTATACCTCTCACTCAGTTATATACTGAAGAATATATGATAAAATTTCTTGCTCAAAATTCTCTAGGTGCTCTTTGGATGGAAATGTATCCAAAAAGTCAATTGAATAAGAATTGGGAGTTTTATGTTGAATCCCCAAACGAAGAACTAAGAAAAGTGAAAGACTTAAATGAAATTCATATTATAGATCCTGCTTGTGGTTCTGGTCATTTTCTAATTTACTTATTTGATATGCTATATGATATGTATTTAGAAGAAGGAAAAATTGAAGTTAAAGATATAGCTAAGGAAATTATTGAAAAAAACTTATTTGGTATTGATATTGATACCCGTGCTATACAAATTACTGCATTGATTTTATATATAAAATATAAAGAAAAAACTGTAGATGATAACTCTCCAATACCTCGCTTTAATTTATTGAGCACTAACATTATTTCTTATAAAACAGAGTTTTTAAATGAATTTATAGATAATTTTGAAGGAAATAAAATTTTGAAAAAGTTAATTATTACAATTTGGTCGAACCTTAAAGATATAAGAAATACTGGTAGTTTATCTAAAATTAACGATATAATCAAAAAATTGATTATTGAAGAGGTTGAACAAAATCGAGATGGCATCTTAAGTTTTGCAAATAATCATCATAAAAATTGGGAAGATTTTAAAAAAAAGATTTTAGCTCAGTTATCAATTTTTTTACAAAATGCGATTGAAACTTTTGATGTTAATAAAGAATTATTTGCACAGGAAGAAGAAAGAGGAATTTGGTTGATTGATGCATTTCAAAAAAAATATGATGTGGTTATTACAAACCCCCCTTATTTAAACACACGTAATCTCAAAAAGGATTTAAAGATAATATTTAAGAAATTATATCCCTTAAGTCATTTAGATTATTGTATGATGTTTTTAGAGAAATCCTTATCGTTTTTGAAAAGAAAAGGATATGCTGCATTAATTACTATGCAAAGTTTTATGTTTTTAATTTCCTATACAAAATTAAGAGCAAAATTTCTTGATAATGCTAATATTGAAAAAGTTATCCATTTAGGTAAAAGAGCTTTTTCTGATAATACTGGTGCTGTATTACAAACTATTCTAATAGTTTTTAAAAAAATAAATTTAAAAGATAGAATTCATGAAAGTATTTTTTTCGATTTGACCTCATTTGATACAACAAATAAAAAGATTGAGAATTTAATAAATCATAATCATAGGTATATAGTTAATCAAAAGATATTCAAAAATATTCAAAATTATCCCTTTGCTTATAATATTTCACATACAATCTTAGATGTTTTTGATCGTAGTGATATATTTATTAACATTGCTCCTCCTAAAACAGGTATATCAACCTCAGATAATGATCGATTTTTAAGGTATTGGTGGGAAATTAATAATAAAAAGATTGCTAAATATGGTACAATAGAAAAAAAGAAATGGCATTTTTATGCTAAAGGAGGTGTTTATAATAAATGGTATGGAAATTTATCCTATTTAATAAATTGGGAAAATAATGGAAAAGAACTTAAAGATTTTGCTTCTCACTATCCAAGAAATGAAAAATACTATTTTTTAGAAGGTCTTACTTACACATTAGTTGGGGGAAAATTTAACGCAAGGTATTTACCTCAAAATTGTTTATTCGATTTAGGTGGACCGTCATCATTTCCCTCAAACCCTTCCGAAATATTTTTCATTTTAGGTTACTTAAACTCTTCTTTTGTAAATTACATATTAGAAATTTTAAATCCAACTATAAATACTCCTCTTGATGATTTAAAAAGATTGCCATATATTACTCCTAATGATAATTTTAAGGATAATATATCAAATTTAGTTTTAGAGATCATTAAAATTAAAAAAGAATTGATTTCTTTTGACATCACTGAATGGGAGCATAAAAAAACAGCTATTGAATATGCAATAGATATAGTAAGCAACGAAGTGAATCTTATAAAACTTTATAAGATCTTCAAAAGATATAAGGAGAGTTTAATACTTAAGTTTTTATTACTTGAGGCAGAGACTGAAAGAAATATATTCAATCTTTATGATATTAATAATAATGATCGGGAAAAAATCTTTATTGAAAATGGATTTATTCCTGGATTTTTACCAATTTTACAAAATTTTGATAAATTCCCCAAGAACTTAGAATTAGAAGAGCTTTTTTCAGATATAAAAGAAAAAATAATTGATTCTAATACACTAGATATTTTAGGTAAAAAAATAAAAGAATTGTATGAAGAAGAAAATCCTTCTCAAATTCGGGATACTTTATCCTATATTTCTCTTAATTTAAAAATTAATCCTGTTAGTATTTTTAATATTATAAATGAATTAGATTTATTCAATATTAGCAATTTCAAATTAGAATTAAAGAATTTCTTAACAAAAATTATTTTAAATATTTTAAAGAAAGAGGATTCAGGGATTATTTTATTAAATCAACCTTCAGATAAAGATATTTTGTTCAAAAGAGTGTTGGCAGAATTTGATCATATTTTTGGTGAAGATAATACAGATAATGTTTTAAAACAAATTAATAATCTATTTGGTAAATCCTTGAATGATTGGATTGAAAAAGATTTTTTTAAAAACCATATCTCTCAATATAAAAAAAGACCAATAGTATGGCACTTATCAAGTGAACTTAAATCATTTCAATGCTTCATTTTTTATCATAATCTGAGTCAAAATTTATTAATAATCCTTAGAAACCGATATGTTGAGAAAAGATTGAACTTTTTAAAAGAAGAATCAAAATATATGACTGAATTATTAAAGAATGAATCAGAGGATTCAAAAATTAAAGAATTAAATAAGAAATACATTAAAATTGAAGATACAATCGAAGATCTTCAAAAATTCTCCGAAAATCTAAAGAAGATCATCGATATGAATATTGAATTTGATGAGGATAATGGAGTGAAACAACAGATTTTACCATTTCAAAAAAGTAATCTCTTATCTATAAATAAGGTGATTTAATTTATGTTAATAGATAAATTGGATGAAGATTTAATAGAAGAATTAAATTTATCTAAGAAGAATCTTCCATTCATCTTCTTTTTTGACAAGAAACAAGAATTTCGTTTTTTAGTCGAAAATTCAAAAAAATTTATAGTTATTGTTTACAATAATAGTCTCTTAGAGCTTAAATATGAATTACTAAATTATAATGAAGAAAATCCAGTAATTGTTTATTTACCCTTTGATGAGAATAAAGATTTATTATATTTAATGGACTTTTTAGTGAGCTCTATTAGGTATCATAACTCTCTTTATCACTTCATGGAAAGTCTTGGAATAACATTTCCCAGTAATGCAAATAAAAGAAAAAAAATAATAAAGTTATTACCTTCTATGGTTAAGGAACATTATGATAAACCTCTGGAATTCTGGAATGAACAATTTGGGACTCCGGTGATAAAAGACTTTTATAAGAAATTTAAAGAACTATTGAAAAATCCTCAAAATTTAGTAGAATTTGATTCTGAGAAAAGGACTTTATTTATTAACGAAATCAAAAAGAAATACGAGTTTGAATTTCTAGATCAGCTCGAAAATTGGGACATTGAATTTATTAAGTTTTTATGTATTGTTGAAATGTATGTTGATACGCAAGATAGTGATTATCCTCTACTTCAAAAATTACCATCAAGCGAAATTAAAATTAAGCAATGTATCGAACTCCTAATAGAAATTAAAAATGATATCGAATTAAAAGAAAAATATAAACAAGCTTGTTTTGAAATTCAAAAAAAATATGATTTGCGCTCCTTTATCGAGACTAATTTTGAAACTGTTAATACTCTCCTACAAAGCGAGGAAATAATAGTTAGTCGGATAAATAAAAGGACTGAATCATGTAATAATAAGGAAGAATTTAATTCCGTTCTTTTTGAGTATAAAGATCTGATAATAAAGAAGACTTCAAATTTCTGGGTAAGAGAGGGTTATATTACAGCTTGGAATTACTTATCGACACTTTTAGAATTTATTGAATTATTAGAGGAATTTAATTCGGTTTCTGAATTGATACTTGATGATTATAGCCAGAAATTTTATAGGATCGATCAAATCTACAGACATCAGAAAGAGTTTGAATGGTATGAGCAAGGATTGGAATATATAACTCCTTGGATTGAAAAATTATATTTAGATTTTTTAGACAAAATTAATACTAAATTTAACAATATTTTTGAAACAAAACCACATATTAGAGAACTAAATATCCAAAAAAATTATCTCTCAGATTTAATAAGAAGGAATAATGCTTTCTTAATGATTGATGCCTTAAGATATGAATTAGGTGAAGAACTTTATAAAAAACTAAAAAGAGAATTTCCAGAGAGTGAAATTAAGTCTTTATTCACTTCAAGACCGTCAATTACAAATATTGGATTTAGCAATTTAATTACAAACAACTTAAGCTACCAAATTAAGGAGAATAAAAATCTCATTGTCAAAAAAGCCAGTGGAAATGATCTAAATACAAAAAGAAAAAGAATTGACTTCCTTAAGGACAAATATAAAAAGTGTAGTTTTTTCAATCTTGATAAGTTCTTAAATTTAAGAACTAGAAATGAAATTGAAAAATTGAAAAATTACGAAAACATAATCTTATTCTCTAACGACATTGATGAATTGGGAGAAAGTCAGGGTGAAAGATGGATTAAATTCTTTTCCCAATTATTGAATGATATTATTAAAGCAATACGTAAATTAATAAAAGCAGGATTTACAACGATTCATATTTTAACTGATCATGGATTTTTAGCTTTCGATGATAAAGATGATCATTTTAAATTGGAAGACCTTCAAGAAGATTATGTAATAAAGAAAAGGAGGTTTTTGATTAGTAATAAATCAGATATTCCAGATTTTATTAGAGAAGAATTGGAAAACAGTACAGGTTTATATATCTATTATCCAAGAAGCATATACTATTTAAAAAAGGATTCTTTCTTCCATGGGGGCATATCTCTCCAGGAATTATTAATACCTCATATTATAATAAAAATTAAAGATGAAAAAATAAAACAAAGACCATTAATAAAAATACAAGAACATGAAGGAATATATAATAAATTGTTTCAGGTACTCA
>Ga0209977_10000207_pt1 | contig 22914 bp, 15 predicted proteins | sample SumtaG_2_FD_183113 | JGI IMG/M metagenome (GOLD analysis project Ga0209977, IMG submission 183113) | Deep subsurface microbial communities from Indian Ocean to uncover new lineages of life (NeLLi) - Sumatra_00607 metaG (SPAdes) (version 2) | ecosystem: Environmental > Aquatic > Marine > Oceanic...
GATTTTGCATACTCGATACCAGAGGTATTTAATGATAGAGAAGCTTCCCCACTTCTATGTGCAGGGATTATAGGTTTCAGGGCTTTAAGACAAAGTGTGATAAAGCCAAATCAGAGACTTGGGCTTTATGGATTTGGTGCGTCAGCACATATTGCGATTCAGGTGGCTGTCCACTGGGGATGTAAGGTATATGTGTTTACAAGAAGTAAAGAGCATCAGAAACTTGCGATGAAGTTGGGAGCTGTATGGACAGGAGATGCAACTGATAAACCACCAGAGAAACAGGATAGTGCAGTAATATTTGCACCAGCAGGTAAAATCGTTCCTAATGCTTTAGTAAACCTTGAAAAGGGAGGAACACTTGCTCTTGCAGGCATATATATGACAGCGATTCCTGAACTCGATTATACTAAACATCTCTATTATGAAAAGACATTACGGAGTGTTACAGCGAGTACAAGAAAGGATGGAGAGGATCTGCTTGATATAGCAGCTCAAATCCCTATCAGACCTGAAACAACTCTTTTTCCATTAAAAGATGCCAACAGGGTTCTCAAACTGCTTAAAGACCGTAAGATAAACGGTGCAGGTGTGTTAGAGATCCCATAGATTCATTTTGTAATTAAGTTGACGAGTAAATTGCGCATGTCGGGCTAGACTAGAATTTTCCAGTTCATACGAAAATACTCAGTGAACCCGTCATTGCGAGCCTGTCGAAGGCAGGTGCGGCAATCTCATATTTCACCCTCACCTTAATCTTCTCCCGTCTTTCAATATTTTCTTGACATTCACACTTTTTCTGGTTATATTTATAGAGGTACATGGAGAGGAGCAGATGGTCGCTCCGGTATTTGCCGGGGAGGAAAGTCCGGACACCACAGGACAAGGGTGCTCCGTAACACGGAGGCGTTGTGAGGCGATGGATAGTGCAACAGAGAGTAATCTGCCGATGGTCTTATTAAAGACACAGGCGATGGTGAAACGGTGTGGTAAGAGCACACCAGGCTTCATAGAAATATGAGGTGCTTTGTAAACCCCACCCGGTGCAAGACCGAATAGGAGGGAAGAGTAGTCCTGCTCGCTTGACCCTCGGGTAGGTCGCTTAGATAGATGACCATCCAAACAGAATCCGGCTTACGCTCCTCTCCATACATTTGTTGTAATTATGTAACTAAGTAATTGGAAATTGGGAACTGAAAATATTACGTAAATATAGACGCAAAACTATAAGCATACATCAAATAACTAAGAATGATTAATTACTTGCTAACCAATTATCCAATAACCCAAGAATAACATTGATGAATCCAACGGAAGTGTTAAGAAAATATAACAAGTTTGCCGTTGTAGGAACAACTCGTAATAAAGAGAAATTTGGTTATAAGATATACAAAACAATTAAGAACTATGATAAAATAGCATTTCCCGTAAACCAACGATATAATAGTATTGATGGGGAGCTCTGTTTTTCATCAATCTCTGAAATTCCAGAAAAACCAGAAGTAGTAGTTGCTGTTGTGCCACCAAGGGCTACTGATAAACTAATTGATGAATGTAAGAGGTTAGGCATTGACGTCATGTGGTTACAACCAGGAACATACAATGATGACACACTACAGAAATGCAAAGATGTGGACATCGAAGCTGTTTACGGCGCATGCATAATGTTAAAACTAAAAGAACAGTGATTGTCTTTTACAGCTTTGAAAATATGTAAATTTTAAGGAATTTTTTTGAAAATTGCTGTGTAGGGGCAGATCTGTGTTTCTGCCTTTTGGCTAAAAGTTTCTTTGCCTTTTTAGATAGTTTGTCTGCGAGCCTTGTAGGTTCAGGGAGCCTGAATTTTTTAGCTGTATCAAGAACGAGTTCCATAGATGCTTTTATATCAATGAGGTGACCTGGTGATACAAAAAGCGGCTTTACGTTATCCCTCGTTCGAAGCACCACTCCAATTCTTTTATTCTTTTTGGCGAGGAGGAAAGAAAAATCCCCTCTTTTTTTACCCACTTCATCATATGTGCCTAATAATCTTGATTTTGCGCAGCCTATGGCAGGAATGTCGAAAAGCACTCCAATATGGGTCGCAATCCCCAACATCCTTGGGTGTGCTATACCCTGTCCATCGAGCATAAGAAGATCAGGGATTGATGTTAAGCGGTTTAATACCTTAATAATAGAAGGTCCTTCTCTAAAGCTTAAAAAGCCGGGGATATAAGGAGTTTGTAATTTATCTACAACATAGAGCTCTTCAAGGGTCTCCATCTCCGGGAAAGATATGAGAACAGCAGCAGTGAAACATAAACCCTTTTTCTTTTCAAAGGCAGAATCGATTCCACAAACTGTGTGTATCTTTTTTTTGAGCGGCTGTATCCTTACTCTTTCCTTCAAGGAATTCTGAATTTGTTTAGCTTCTTTTAGAGTAATGTTCCATTTATGATCTATCTTTTGCTGCATAGGTTTTCTCCACTATGTCATTGGGAGCCCTGTAAAATATGAAATTAGAAATTAGGAATTATGATTTAATCACTTATTTTTGCCTACTACTTAGTGCTTAATTGGGGAATGGAGGGTAGGTTTGAGAAAAAAAATCAAACCTACCCATTAAGTCAGATGTATCTAAGCTGTTACAACAAAGTGTAACAACATACTTATTTCTTCAATGAGTCCACCCATGACGCCAAATCCGATCATGACAAGCCAGCAGATACAGCTTAGAACCATCATTATTATCCCTATGATAAGTGTCAGTTTTCCAAGTGCCTTCTCTTCCTTAGTCTTTTTTGTTAACCAGATAATGCCGAGTATGATACCAACGATTGGGAAGAGGATGGCGAGGATAATGAAGAGTGCTTTAAGACCGCCAGAAACTTCGCCGCCTGATGGTGTAGGTTTGGTAGGTTCCTCGTATTTTTTTTCTTCTTCTCCCATTCGATCACCTCCTTTCAAGAAACTATTGATTATTCACCCCGTTAGATATGAGAATATCTAACGGGGCAAGTAGGATAAAAACCGAGATTACACAGATTACGAAATTGTTCATTTCCTCACTTGCTCACAAGGTTATGGAGTTTTGTGAGTATTACAAATTCAGCGAAAAGCAGGATAAAACTTTGTGGAAAAATTAGTAATGCTTTTTTTATGTTGCTCTTGATATTAAAGTTAAACACAAAGAAGCTAATCAACGTGCAGAGCAGCAAGAAATGAAGAGCTCCTATACCTATAACGGTCGCAAATGCGACAGGATAGTATAGTTGAACATTGAAGTATAAGATCAAAAGATAGGATGAAATGACAAGAAAGAGCAGTAATAATAATTCATACCAGCTTTTAAGAATATGTTCTTCATCATGTTCCTCTAAAAGGTTATCTATGAGTATGGGATACATAAAAAGTGGAAGTGATATTCCAACAAGAAGTCCTGTTAAGAGTCTGATGCTGTTTGTTGTCTCTCGGAAGCCAACATAGGATGAAACTGCGTCAACTCCCATAAGCAACATAAAAAAGACGAAGGTAAAGGAGATATATGGGACAGGGATGCTGTTGCTCCTTCTTCTTCTTGAGAGAAGAATAAAGAACAGCGAGATGAGAGAACCAAAATAGATACCTGTATCGCGTGCGCAGACGGGTAATTGTTTTCCCTCAATAAATATGCTTTTTTCGGGTAATTGATGACACACAGCATAGCCAATTCTCTCTAATATTTCCATATGAGTTATTAAGAACAACAGGTAAGGTATCTTTCCTTACCAAAGGGTTTTGTGAGGCTGGAAACCCCACTTATTTAATTATTACAATGAAGTGTTACTTAGAATCTATAGACTATACTAACCCTGTTTGGTAGAAATTCAACACCCCATTTAATCTCTTCTATTCTTTTGTTGTAGTTGCGGACATTCCTTGAGGATGTGATTGCAGCACATAATCGATTAAGAATTGCAAAACCTGTCATGAAGGACGCTCTCTGAAATGTTTCTCTTGTTGAAATCCTCATCCTTCTATACCTCATAAATACACTCTCTCCATTCCATTCCCATCCATCCTTTCCAAAGTATCCGTGTTCCCGAACATACTGATTCTGTAATTCGGGATCATTGGGATAGAGAAGTCGTGCGTCTTCCATTACATATCTATTATATTCCTCGCTTGTCCAGTGAACCTCAACTGCATCGTAATAATCTTCGTCCTTCCGTGAGAAATTTGCTCCTGCTTTTTCATGTGCATACAGCATGTAGTCATCCTTTTGAATATTACCATAGTATTGGAAACCGAAATATCCAAGCCATATCGCAATCTCCGCACCTAAAAGCACTTTTCCTGTTCCTTTATTGCCTGCATAGAAATTACCCCATCCTGGCAGCATAATTGAGTACATCATTGCCTTTGGCATCGACTTTTTGGGAGGTTTTATAATACCACTGCCCACAACTGCATCCAATTTTTCTATCTCCTTTGGAAAAAGTGAAGTGGCTATGAAAAGAATAAGAATTGAAGTGACTATATTTTTCATAATAGCTCCTTTACTTAACGATGGCAAACTTTTTATTATGGGTAGCTTTTTCCTTACCTTTTTCAACAACAATCTGACATATATAGATACCTGGAGCAATGTCCCATAGATTAACCTCATTTTCGTTATATCCTTGTTCATTTTTTCCGAGAAACTCCCTCATGATGTCACCTGCGACATTGAAAATCGTTAGCGATACCCTCTCTATGTCCTCTCCAAGTTTGTAACGGATTGTCCCTTTACTGCCAATAATAGGATTTGGGTAGATATAAAAACTCTTTTTAGAAATTAAATCCTGTAATATCTGAATTTTATCAGGAAGGAGCGAATCAGGATAAACTGCGTTATGTTTTATATCTCTTCTAATGAATGGCCAGGTTACGTTTTTTTCTCTGTATGTTGATGGAAGTTCCCATGCATATATACCGGAATTATCCGCTGCGGCAACAATCTCAAGTTTCGTATCGTTATCAAGGTTTACTATGCTTGGAGTTGAATAGGCATTTCCTCCGCAGGAGAGGGGAAAACCTGCAAGGTTTTCTCCTCTATAATTATAAGCATAAATCCTGTTATTGAGAGAACCAACGAGGATGTCAATATTTTCATCATCATCCAGATCACCAAGAGTAATAGATGACTGGATACCGAGTGAATCACCAGAATCGAATGGGAAACCATTAAGCAGTGCACCATTTTTATCAAAAGCATAAATTCTTGTTCCTGCAGCAAGAACCACATCAAGAAAGCCATCTCCATCAAGGTCTGATATTGCTGGTGTTGAATAGAATGTTGTATCTTTGATTGTCCTCTGCCATTCTATCTTTCCATCTTCATCAATTGAACTGATTTCTCCTCTTCCTGTTGAAACTATAATCTCATACGTTCCATCCCTGTCCATATCTCCTGCAACAGGGGATGAGGCTGTAAAACTTAGACTCTCCTCGAGTTTCTTCCATATAATCACCCCATCCGTGCTTATCTTATAAAGTAGACCGTCGTTTGTAAGAGTATAGAGATGGTTATTGATAAATAGAGGCGTTGACCAGACCCAGTGCCCAAGCATAACAGGGAAATTAGTAATTGTTCTTAGTGTATCATCCTGGAATGTGAGTGCGTGTATGCGCATATCGTCAGAGCCAATCACAATATCATCTATTCCATCTCCATCAATGTCAGCAATCAGGGGTGTTGTAATGATGGCACCGTTGGTTTCATATGTATCAAGGAGCAGGATGCGATTACCAATTATACTATCCGCCTGCCAGACATATACCCTTCCATCTGTATCAGCTGAGATTATGTCTGTGCTTCCATCACCATTAATGTCGCCAAGTCCGACTGTGGAATAGGTATAATACCAGTATCCTCCATGTATGAATTCAGCCACGACACCTTCTGGATCACCTGTATACGAAGAACCATCACTGTTGAATATCAGTAATCTCCCAGCAACTGTATCAATAGTATCCTTATATCCTATCGTTCCTATGATAATTTCTTTTTCGCCATCGTCATCGATATCGTATACAATAGGTGAATTGACATCAAAGCCATCCTTGAGAAAGAGTGGAAAGCCTTCTTCACCCCATTCATATTTTACATCAAACGTCATAACTTCGCCAGGCTCCGATATATTGTAAATTTTTAGATGGGTTTTGCATCCTGAATTGTCATCTGTATTTGGTGTGGTAGATGGGGTGAATTCTTTATTAACGCCACCATCGAAAAAGACATCATAAGGCGTTCCGTAGAATGCAGCATCTATATCGTAAACATCCCAGAAATGTTTTTCAAAATCCTGAACACCGTCTGCTTCCTCCATATCTATACCTTTCGGGCTACCTGCGTTAATTGAATTCGTTGAATCATTAAAACCGAGAGCAATCTTATTTTCGTCAATATGCCAGATTGCAAGTCCGCCACTGTTTATCTCTGGAGGAAGTGAGATATCGTAATCATCTGTCTTGACCAGAACAGCCTGCTTCCACACCCTGAAACCATTTGAATCAACGACAACGCCGTTAATAGTATCAGGAGGAAAAGTGCGAAAAGTATCCGGGTTCATATAGGTATACCTGTTGGCAACAAGGAAGTATTCGTGTGCATTGATCGGTATTTGTATGACTTCATTTACTGTTGTATCTACAATTCCAATATATGAAACTGCTATCCCTGTCGTGTCATGGTTAATGACAACTGGTTCTACAAACCTGAGCCTATCATTAGGGGCTGTATGGGGATGGATGATATAGTCGAATGCAGCATTCCATGAACAGGTATGAGGGGGTACAAGACCATCCATATTCCAATTGCCAGTTCCCATAAGTGCCCAGCCTCCAACCCCCATAGTTTTTCCTGATGTATCGTAAAGGTCGGGTAAACCGAGTTGATGTCCAAACTCATGTGCAAGGCCTCCCTGGATGAATGCAGCTAATCCATCCTGTTTTGCTGTTTCGCAATAGAGTACTGCGTCCGATATTGTATCTGTTCTATTGTTGGCAAAGATGGGTTCCCCGAAGAAGTATTCAGCACCAGCTATGTAAACTGCGGCAAGGTCATAAGGACTGTCACCCCAGTCTGTCTGCCACATACTGCCTGCATGGAAGATGATATAGGAATCAAAATCGGAAAAATCGATGTCTGCCTGTGAATCTGTATCTGCAACAGCAATAGCATCCTTTAATAGATTAAAAAGTCCACTAACAAAATTGTATGGATCGCCGTAGTAGGTCATCTTATGTGGAACCGTATATGAAGAATCTTTAGACTCTGGTACAATCTTCCACTCTATCCAAAGTTTATGATTTGAATCATCCCAGTAGTAGTTTCTGAGCGCTTCAAGTTGGTGATGAAAATAGAGAGAATCATGAGGAGGCTCATACCAGAGATTCCGTTTACCGTCTTCGTACTCTTGACCATATGTTGTATCCGGTTCAAGCACCATCTTGCCATTCCCTGTTGTTAATGTTGTAGTATCTTCAAGGAAGTTTATTCTCAGTACGAGCACTAGGATTGTTTCAGGGACCTGTCTTGCCATTTCGGGCGTCATGGTATTTAGTCTCTCCTCAAATTTCTTTCCAAGTATATTTCTCCGCGAGGGTTGAGAAATATATCTTTTTGCAAGAGGGTCTCTTTCGAATATCTTTCTCTCCTGCTCAAAGACGTGTTTTTTAAGTTTTCCTGAGTTATTCTTAAGGGTTTTTAACCAGTTGCTTGAATTGGAAAGACTGCAGAAAACTGTAAAAATAATGATAGAAAGGAAAACAGTTTTTTTTACATTCTCTGATAAGTTTATCTGACTCATGTTAACTCCTCTATGTATGGATTTCATAAATAATTATTATCCTTTTATTCCACATTCTTTAATATTATTATGTAATGTCCGTAAACTGATGCCAAGAATCCTCGCAGCCTCCTTTCTATTCCCAGAGTGTCCTTCTATTGTTAACGTTATTAAAGCCCTTTCCTTCCGTAGCTATAACCTTAATAATTCTGTATTTTTCTTTCATACCAGCAAAAATAAGCCTTCTTAACATTTTTGTTAATATAGTATTTTTTTTACTGAAAGTCAAGAAAAATCAAATATTGAAGTTCCCCGAAGGTATTTAATTATCCTCTATTAAAGTTGAGGTTGCTTCATTTGTGATTATGAGAATATTCTCGCAATGAGACCCTTTTAGATTTCCCTTTTATCCTTTTTTCTCTTTACTACTTACTCCATACTGTTTCTCTCTGTGTGTTATTTGGGTTTACCCCGTTAAATAAGGATTTCTTCAAAAGGTCTAACTTTCTTTAAGTTACTATTTAGCAGTGGTTACATCCTTTTGCCCGGTAATGGATAGTCTGATATTTCTACTACATCACTGTCGTAAATCTTAATGCCATTTCTTCCATGATTTTTTACCCAGTACATTGCTCTGTCTGCAAGCTGGAGGACTTCCTCGCCATTTGTTGCATGTTCAGGTGAAGATGCAACTCCAAGACTCGCTGTAATATGATAGTTAATACCTTCGTCTTTTAGAAAAACAGTAGTATTTATTAAATTTAATATATTCATTGCTGTTCGTGATGTCACTTCTTTATCAATCCTTGAGAGGATAACAACATATTCATCGCCACCATAACGAATCGTTATTCCATTTCTTCCTGCCACACGTTTCACTATCTCTCCTATTTCCCGTAATAGTTTCCCACCTATCTGATGACCAAACCGGTCATTGACAAGTTTAAAGAAATCGAGGTCAAGAAATATTACTGAAAATGTTTCTTGTTTTTCCTTTCTTAATCTCTCAAGTGTAATATGGCAGTAACGGGCATTGAACAATGCTGTAAGGTCGTCAATAATAGCGAGCCTTCCCACCTTTTTATAAAGCATTGCATTTTCAATACTTATGGAGAGAAGCCTCGCTATTTGTTCCGTTAACATCTGATCATCATCGTTGAATGCATCGCATTTTTTGCTTCCAATGTCTATGACGCCAAGAATAGTATCTTTTCTTTTTAATGGAATAACCATCTCGGAACGAACACTCTCAATACCTTTTAAGTATCGGTTATCTTTTGTTACATCACCAACCCTTAAAGGAGTTCCATGTCTAACAACCCATCCCATAAGTCCCTGATCGAATGTAACTTTTTTTCTTTTCGGTTCGACTTTCTCTTTACTATCAAAACTTTTTAGCTCTAAAACAACCTCTTCAGGATTAATAAGAGATATACCTATGTAGTAAAATCCAAAGCTATTTCTTATAAGATGTGCGCTCTTCTGTAACAATGCTTCAAGATTGAGCATTCCAGAAAGGTATGTTCCTAACTCAAAAAGAAGGGTTATCTCCTCTACCCTTTTCCTCTCTGTTTTAATCAAACTTGACTTGTGCAAAGCAAAAGCAGCAAAGGATGCAAGTGTCATAATTTTATCAAGATCATCGTTACTGAACTCTCCACTCTTTTTGTTAACTAATTCTATTACACCATTGATTCTATCTTCAGTCATTATTGGTGTACAGAGGATTGATCTCGTATGAAATTGTGTAATCTTATCAATACCAATATAATATCGTTTATCTTTAGTGATATCATTGACAATAGCTGGTTTACCTTCCTTTGCAACCCATCCAGCAATACCCTGATCAAGTTTGAGTTCCATCCCCTTTAACATATCTGATTTTTCACCATAAACTGCATTAAAAATTATCCTGTCTCTATTTTCATTAAAAAGTAAGATAGAAGATGCTTCTACATTTACTAACTCTAATGCTTTTTTAATAATTATATCAAGGATAGTATCAAGTTCCCATGTTGTGTTGAGGAGTCTTATAATTTCATTCTCAATGGATAACTGCTGTAGTTTCTCTGATAGGTTGTAAAGGAGCGCGTAATTTTCCTTCCCTTTTTCTCCACTCTCTAAATCATTGAGGATTCGTTTTATCTCATTGATGCTGAAAGGAGTAACAAGATAGTCGTATACATCGAGGGGAATAATCGCGTGTATTAGTAGCGTGGAAAGTTGTTTTGCAAAAACCACAATGGGGACTTCTTTAGCGAGAGTTCTTATATCACGTATAATTTTTATTCCCGACGTTAAATTTGAGGGGTCTACTTCAACAAGGATTAAAAATATATCTTTTCCTCCTGCTAAGGCAAGTAACTCTGCGTTATATGATGCTTTAATAAAAATAAAATTTTTAATCTCCTTTTTAAGCCTTTCTGTGATATCTTTTCTTTGTGTCCAGATTAAAACTTTCCCTTTTTCTTTCATCTACAAATCATGTTCTGATCGAATAGAATACAGTCACCTTTTCTCCCTTTTCATTATAAAGTATTCCATCCTCATCAATTTTAAATGTGGTCGGAGAATATTTTACTCTCTCTAAAGTATCAAGCGAGAGTATTTCGTATGGTTCCGCAATAAAATTTTTACCTGAGAAATTTAGGACTCCGCCTTTTAGTTTTTCCTTTAAAATGTTTGCTACTCTTGACATCATATCTTCTTTATTTGCTACTGTAAGATCGGTATTTCCAAAAGTGAATTTGGATGTGGTCAGCAGTAGATTCAAAATTGTAGCATGGTCAACAAGAATAACTGAATTTTCAGGGTCCCTACCTTCGGAAAGGAACTTTGCTTCATTAACAAGCATGCCCCTGAGGTCAGGGTCACCAAAGGCATTCGGACCGATTGTCACATCTCGGGAAGGTATACCACTTGCGATCCCAATCCCAAGCCTGAAGAGTGAACGAAACTTGGGTGGAAGCAAGGCATAGGTTGTTCCTTCTACAATTAGTTCTTTCTCTTCTATATCCTTAAACCAATCTCTATATTTTATATAATTGTCCTTTATAAATTTCTCAGCAGCCTTAATCATAGATATAGCACATAGTATTGCCTTTTCAGAACTGTTAAAAGAACTCTGGAGAAATAAACCCTCTTCACTCATTAGTGAATGTCTTAAATTTTTGAATTTCTTTGTTTTTGATTCTCGGTAAATCGTAGTATAAAGTTCCTGTGAGTTTTTCCCAAACCAGATAATGCCACCGTCACCAATATCCTTCAAGAGAAATGCACCATATTCAATGGCAATCTTTGCCATTGTAGTGTGAAAATTCTTTATAATCATCTGCTCTCTCTCTGCATTATGAAGCTTTAATGTCATGAAGCTCGAACCTCTTATATCGTAAAGAAGCACTGTTACAACCTTCATAAAGTGTTTTGTACATATATTAGCTAATTTATTTAGAGTCTCGTTATTAAATGAATCCTCTTGTGTCCTTATATTTCCGGACGATGAAAAATGATAGAATTTACCTTTTGGAATAGCGTAGATACCAAAATAATGTGCTTCATTATAAAGACGGGATTGAGGAATTGTTTTCACTTTGTTTATTTGGGGCCACTCCTTAATATTTCTCTGTAGGAGTCCACAGATAAGAAGAGGTAAAAGGATCTCATTTGCAGACTTTTTATAACCTTGTATAACCTTAGTAACATTGGGCTGATACTTTTTCATACCTTCTTCTCGCAGAGTTAGTAGAATCTCGCGTATTATCACTCCATTTTTTATCTCGCTTTTTTCTGCTCTATTAAATAATGTAGATGTTTTCTGAATTACCATCTTCTCAATTTTCGATTCTGTAATATTTAGGAAAGGTTTTACTTTAAGAAATTCTATCCCAAGTCTGGTAAGCTTATCCTTCCCATGATAAATTTCTTCCTCCAAAATTGCTTTTAGTTCTTTCAACTTCATAGATTGGAGTGAATGATTCTCCTGAATTTTTATATTGAGATTGTATGATTTATTAAAAAAATCCTTAAGATGCCATATATAGTCAATACAGGTTTTTTCAATCTCTGAAAGTACTTCTGATATTCTGTAACTGGATTCCATAAGCGGTTTTTTATTTTTATCCTCAATAACATCAGCAATTCGCTTGCTTTTTTCTTTAACTATTCGTTTCGTCTGTTCAGAAACCCTTTGATCAATCAAGGAAAATTCCTTATCATCCTTTACTAGTTCTATTTCACTTCTTTCTGCCTGTCTTTTTATTGCATTTAAAAGGATCTTTAATTCTTCGCTCTGGGGAAAAATAAATCGAGAGAATTTACATTTTTTTATATCTTCTTTGGTTAAAAATGTATTCTTTTTTATCTCGTCGACCAGATCTACAATTTGCTTTTGTGATATGTGCTGTAGAAAAATATTATGTACTTCCTGGAAAAGAGGAAGTGGGAAGCCTTTTGCAAGGAAAAGAGGTTCAAAATCACATAAATGGTGTTCAATTATAGAGGCAAAAGGAAAACGGTCTATAAAATGTTCAAAAAACGAGTTACCAAGCGAAAACTCCTTTGATAATTCATTCCTAATATTACTTAAGAAGTCTATTATCTTTTTCATAAAGAGTATCTCTTTCGTTAATCTATCACTGGATTCATGCTGCAAATATTCTTTAATGTAATCGCCTGCCTTATTTATGTACGCTATTTCAAATACTGCTGCCGCCTCAGGCTCATTTTTCAAAACATTTTTGTATGTGTGAAAAAGCATATTCCTGTATGTACTAAATTTATGAGTAATAGATCCATCATCATCTTTTAATTTGTAGACATTACCAAAGAAAGAGATGTGATGTTTTTCTTCTTTTAAGGGGAGTTCAAAGAAAAGTTGACAACCCTGTTTTACCAAGAGATTATGTAGTTCTTCAGGGATTCTGAAATTGCTTTCAAATAATTTAATTAATTGGATATCTCTAAGATAATCATCCTGATTTGATATTTCTCTTTTTAGTTGGCTAATATAATTTCCTTCCTCTTCGCAGATGTTTTCTATCTGTCTAAGTAAAATATCAAACATTAAAACTCCGTCATTCCTGTAAAATCTTTTATAATCTCTACCTTTGACATCTCCACAATAACTTTATAATTCTTACCATTTTCTTTTCTTCCATTTTCCTGATTTCCTGTCCTATTACTAACGTATATTTATAAGAATAATGGATTAAAAAATAAAGATAATGTTATGGCTTTGTTCTATATGTTTCTTAGTTTATCTATTTCTTGAAGTGCTACATCATATTGATCCGCTTCAAGGAGTGCAATAATGAGTTTAATATATTTCACCTTTTGAGGTTCTTGTGATTTTATCTCAATAAGGGTTTTTTCTTCCCTTGTTTCTTTTTCCATCTCCTTTGTCTCAGCAAAGGTTTCAAGATCATCGAATGAAAATTCCCTTATTCCTTTTGCAGATATATTGTTACTATTTTTTGTCCCCTCACGGACTTTTGCCCTTTCTTTTGTGGGAGCCTCTTCATAAGATGTTTTCCCAAGTGGTTTTATATCCAAATCACTCTCAGTTGATTCAGTTGTTGTGTCACCGTTATTTCCAATATTTTTTTCTATCTCAAAAAACTCTTCAAGTGGAGACGTTCCCTTCCCTTTCTTTTGCTTTAATTTTTTTAACTTTTCTATTACGTCATCCAAGGTTACCTCCTTGTGTAATATTCATTATACCTGATCAGACACCTTTTCTTTATAGGATGTCTTTTTCGTATGTTGAGAGGAGTTCTTTTGCCTCGGCATTAGTGGGATCAATTTCAGTAACCTTCTTTAATGAATCAACTGCTTCGTTAATCCTATCAAGACCAATAAGAGCCTTAGCCATATTCAGATATAGCAGAGGATACTTGAACCCTAATTTAATTGCCTCATTGAACGATTCCACTGCCTCTTCATACTTTTCACCTCGCAGTTGTATCACTCCAAGATTATTATATGCTTCTTCAAGCCCCGGTTCAATTTCGAGTGCTTTCTTTATATATTCAATTGCCTTTTCAGGTTTTCCCGTCTCACCGAGTACCATTCCAAGATTAAGATATGCTTCAGCAAAGTCATTCTTTAATTCAAGTGCCTTTTTAATCTCTTTTTCAGCTGCACCGTGTGAACCTCTGTAAAATAGGATAACACCTCTACTAAGGTGATTATGCGCCATCTCCGTTATTTCTTCTTCTTTTCTCCTTTTTTCATTTTCAATAATATTACTTGTTAAATCCTCAATAGCTTTTGAAATGCTACCTATACTCGATTGTGTTTTCTCTACAGCGTCAAGAATTTTTTTGTTTGAATCGAGATATTTGTTTAACTGTTCTGGAAGGGAAGATAGGTTCTTGATCATCTTTTCTGACTCAGCTTTTCTGTTTTTGTCGCTTTCTTTGAGTATCTTTTCAAGTGGTTTTATTTGATTTCCAAAGGAAAGTGAGAGTTCTGAAATTGCTGTTTTTAATTCACCGCTTTTTTCTATAGAAGTTTCATTAAATTTCTTAATAGCATCATCAAGTAAGCCAATTTTTCCTTCAATACCTTCTCCTCTCTTATCGATAACAGCAGAGATAACATCCTGTTTCTTGCTCACAATCTCGATATTCTTACTGGCTGCTTTAAATCTTTCCTGAAGGACTGAAATCCCGTCAGTCAATGAGTGGAGTTCTTTCTGAATCTCTGGGAATATTGACACTTGTTTTTCTACTGATTCTAATTGTACCTTCTCTATTTTATCGAAAACAGATTCAATTTTATCTTGAAGTCCTGTGAGCGTATTCTTAAATGAAGTGTTGCTATCATCAATTTTATTAAGAAGTCTTCCTGACATCTCATTCTGTTTTTCAAGATAATCTATATTTGTATCTTTAATTACCTGTAAGAGTTTCTCAATACTATCATTGAAGGCTGAGAAGGAAGAGCTTAAAGAATCCTTAATTTCGTTGGAGAAAGTTCCCACCTCACCAAGTTGTTTTGAAAAATCCTTTGCTATAGTTTCAACTGATTCTGTCAATTTTACTATATTTGCAAATCCTTGTGGGATATTCTCTATTTTCTCGGCAATACCACTCAAAACCTGTGGGAGTTCATCACCTTCTTTTGGTTTTCCCAGCTTCTCAAGAAAATCCTTTAGTTGTTCACTGTTTTTTTCTGTCCATTCCCTTAAAAGATCATACTGTCTGCTTAGCTCAGATAAAGCAACAACAAACCGTTCTCTTCCCTCCCTCTGTTCCTCAGAGATTTGTTGTGTTCTCTTCTCAAATGAAGTAATAATATTAGTCAGGTCTTCATTTATGTTATTATTTTCATCCATAGTGCTCTCCTTTTTTTCTATTGTCTCACTGCTTTATTCGTGTTTTTAGGCAACGTAACATTAACCAGAAATTATAGGATTTCCTCCTTTTATATCAGCATGAACTGACATTTCATTAAGGTAAGAGATTCTTTTCTCAATATCTATATCGGGTTCACAATTCTTCAACGTTATAAGTGCACTTTTGTAATCCCCAATTTTCTCATATGATGATGATAGGAGAAGTAAAAGGTTATTTCTGTATTCCCTATCATGAGGGAGTGGTATACTTCTCAATATCTCTATTGTTCTTACAGGATTGTTTTTTATAAAGAATGATTTTGCAGTTATATATTTTGCCATAATCCTGTCTTTCTTGTGCTCAAAAGGTTCTCCAAGAAGTCTAATAGCCTCATCTGTTCTACCAAGCTCATTGAGAAGTTCTGCTTCTTCAAATTTTAGAGAAGAAACCTCTGGGGACTTCTCTTTAGCAAACCTAACCCTTCTCAACTGAAACTCTCTTTTCTCTCTCTTCAGTTTTTTCAATGATGAATAAAATTTCCTTTTTCCCATTTCCTTTATAAGTTGATTCCTTATTTTTGCGGTCTCTTTTCCTTCTTTAGAAAGGAGAAGAAAATGTAAGAGTAAAAGAGGTTTCGTCGATTCATCTTTAACCACAGTAAGTCCTCTTGAAATTACTTCCTTCATTGCTTCCCAATCATCTCTTAAGTATAAGAATCTAGCAAGATATAAAACGAGCCCTGGATGGTTAGGATCCTTCGCGATTTGATTCTTCAAGAGATCAATTATTTTAGTATGAAAGGAAAAATTTGATTCTATCTTTTTTGATAGAGCAATTATGTCATTGTACCTATTATTCTCGAGCGAATACTCAAGAAGAGCAAAAATTGCCTCATCCTCTCCTTTGTCTGACATCTCTTTCAATCGCGCCATAACAACAGGTATTTCATCTGGATGCTCATTTGCGATCTCCTTAAGTATCTTAATGCTTTTCTCTGTCTTGCCCTCCATGGAAAGTAACTTTGATAAAAATATAAAGAGTTCAATCTCCTCTTCGTGTTTTTCAAACAATCTCTCAACCTTTTGCCTTACGTTATGTAGTTCTTCAGGAACCATAGTAAGAATTTTATCATACATGGCAATACTATTTTTTAAATCATTTTCTTTTTCTGCTATCTCTGAGAGAGAATAAAGTACAGCAATGTTTTGTGGATCCTCATCTTTTATCATATTAAGATACGATGCGGACTGTTCAAGGAGATTGGCATCTTTTTTGTATGCCTCCATTAGATGGTGGGTTGCTTTCGAGAACATCCTTTTTCGTGAATAGAGTTCTCCAAGATTAAGATGTACCTCAGGTACAGGACTGTGCTTTTCAATATAATGAAGTTTTCCAATTACTTTGTCAACATAAGAATCATCTAATTCTGATGCTACCCGAAACTCTTCTATCGCATTTTTCAGCCGTTTTTCCGTCAAATAGAGACTCCCTAATGAAAAGTGGGCATCAGGATTTACCCGATCCACTTTGATAATCTTCTTTAATTCTTCAATTGTTCTTCCAATCTTTGTAGGATCTGTTTTGGTAATGTCATAGAAATGATAAGCTGCCTTACCATAATCTTTCGCGGCTACACAGGCCTTTGCTAAACCATACTTTACAACAACATTGTTTTTGTCAATCCCAGTTGCTCTTTTTAATAACTTCAAAGCATCTGATGCAAATGATTCATTAATGTCGAGCGCATGTACAATTGAAAGAGATGCCTGTTTAAGGAGTCCTTTTTCAAGACTTGCATGTCCATGCATGAGATAGATACGCCCTGTTTTCTCCTTTGGTAATTTCTCTATTGCATCTTCACATTCAGTGATTACTTGCTCATAGGCACCTTTAAGCATCAGCACTTTGAGAAGTTCATCTATCACTAATGACTCATGAGGGAGCTTTCTAACGAGTTCGTAAAGGATGTGGATAACTGTTTCATATAAATTAGGATCAAGTTCGTTTGCCTTTCTCAGGTGTTCAAGACCTCCACTGATTTCCCCTGTTTTCAAATATATTTTTCCAAGTGCAAAGTGTACAAAAGAAAGATCCTCCTTCTTCTCAAGGATTCTTTGAAATCCTTTTAGAATTTTATCAACTTGATCGGGTTTTGTTTCAAAACATTTATTATAATAAAGGGCAGCATTTTTGTAATCACCGGAAAGTGTAAACGCCTCCGCTTTTGCAAAGTTTAGAATAAAAGGATCGATTGTTTCACTGGGAATTGTATCATATAGCTCTAATACATAGGGTGCAAGCTCAACTGAGTTCCTTACAATGTAGTCAAGTTGGGGAATAAGTTGTGAAACCTTTGAAGAATCCATCTCCAACACAGTATTAATTATATCGAGGGATTCCTTACGATTTCCCTTTTTGAATTCAAGGAGAGCAAGAGAAATTTTCGCCTTTAATAGATCAGGATTATCTTCTGCAATTTTTCTTATCCCACTTTCTGCAAGCTCAAAAGCATCGCCTAAATCCATTAGATGTCCATAAATAAGTAGTGCTTCATCAAATTTTTTCTTGTAGCAGTAAACCTCAGCAAGGAGGTTAAGACCTTTAATATTTTCTAAATCCTTTTCTAAAATCTTGTTTAACTTTTCAATAATTTCATGTGATAATTCCTTGTTTGCCTTAAAAAGTTTTTCTAACGAAAGGATTGCTTTATCTGTTTCTCCTCGTTTAATATATAGATCAGAAAGAAAGTATAGTAAATTTGAATTGTAGGGATCCTTCTCAATAATCTCCTCTGCAATCCTTGATACTTCTTCATATTTCTCAGGATTTAATTCAACTATGTTTGTAAGTTCACTCAAAACAGGCTCGAATTTCTCCTCTTTTGCATATAATTTCGCAAGGGAAATGTGGGCATCCATGTTTTTATTATCTTTTCGAATGATTCCTCTGTAGATCTTGATAATCTCCTTGAGCGGGATATCCTCTAAGTTTTCCATTTGCATTGCATATGCAATTGCCTTATCAATCTTTCCTTGAATAAGTTGATATTTTGCCAGGTGTAGAAGTAAAAGAGGAATCTTTTCCTTTTTCGTTATACCTTCCATGATCTTAACGGTCTCTTCAATATATTTTTTATCTAATTCAACTGCTCTTTCGAAATGTTTTATCCCTTCCTTAAACTTATTTTCATAAAATAGAAGTTTTCCTATGAGAAATCGTGGATACGGATTACTATAGTTTAACTGAGATATCTTTTCTAAATCCTTTAATATCTTTTGTTTCTCGTCAGGGAAGGCGAGAGAAATCTTTTCATAGTATTTTAATCCTTCTTTTAAATCTATTTTTTGTGTCAGGAGGGAAAAAGAGAAAACATTCAAAATATCTTTTCTCAAGTAATTCTCTGTACTTTTTTTCGATATTACGTTATTATAAATTGTTTTATATCGCTCAGTCATCTCCTCAACCTGTTCCTTAGAGCTTACATCTATAATCTTTCTTGCTTCCTCAAACATAGCTTTATCAATATATATTTCAATTAGTAAGATACCAGTTTCGACGGGAGTCCCGCCTGCAAAATGGGTGGCTTCTATCGTATCTATAATCTCTTCCCACTTCTCGGGTGAGAGATGATAAGCCTTTTTTAAATTTGTTGCAGATTCAACAAACCTATTCCTGTCAAACAAGTATTTTCCAAGCTCAAGATAGAGAGGAAACTCCTCTTTATCTCCTGTAAGCCCGCGTTCAAGGGTTATTATTGCCTTCTCTATTTTTCCTTCGGCATATAGTTTTCGTGCCCTTTCAATAGTTTTTTGTGAATCCCCAACATAAAAAATCATAATATATCCTTTTAATTGACTCTTGAAGTCTTACAATTCCACTTCAGACATTGATTAAAGCAACTGAGTCTCTCTTGAAAATATAATAAAATAGAAATATAGATTTGTCAACCAAAAAATTTTAGATTATCCTTACTCAACTTATCTCCTTGGGAGTAGATTGCATAAACATTGTTATTAAGTTATTTAATATTTAGAAATTAGGAACTTTTCGACATTTAAACACTGTTGTCTTACTTCTAATCTAAAAAATGTGCTCGTCTGAATATCTTTCTCCGAATATATAGAGTGAGTTTAGTTTAGTGGGGTTATTTTGGAAGGAAACTTGTTTTTTTTGGCTTAATCATTTTTTTGTTATCATTTTTATATTTTGTAGCATTCTTTAAAATTAATCTGAGCAATCTCTTTTCGTTTCTATATTTTGAAATGCGATTAGTATTTCTAACTCAAGTTCCTTCATACTTTTGAATGAACGAAAACCAGCTGCCTGACTATGTCCACCGCCATTAAATATAGAAGCGATCCTGTTTACATTAATAGTTTCGTCTTTTGATCTGAGACTGACCCTTATTTCTCCATTCGATTTCTCTCTGAAAAAGACCGCTGATTTAATGTTACCGATAGCTAAAACATAGTTTACAAAACCTTCGCTTTCTTCTTCGCCTGCTCCGGATTCTTTTATCATTCTTTGAGTTAACTGTACAAAGGCAATTCCTTCGATTACTTTAATTGTAGAAAGAACGGAAGAGAGCAATCGTACTGATTCAATAGACCTCTTGTTATAGATGTAATTCGAGAGAGAAGAGAAATCTACACCACAACAGGATAGTTCAGCACAGACACGGAATGTCTTTTCTGAGGTATTTTTGAAACTAAACCTTCCGGTATCTGTTATAATACCAGTTGCTATACATTCACAGATCTCTCCATTTAATTTAATACCCAATGCTTTGAAAATATCAAAAATACACTCAGATGTAGAAGATGCTTCTTTATCAACATAGTTAATATCTCCATACAAACTATTACTTACGTGATGATCAATATTAAGGATGGGAATACCTTTCTCCTTTACAAAATCAAATATCCAGGATACCCTCTTAGTGTTTCCCACATCAAGAAAGATGGATGCGTCTATTCTAATATTTTGGCGTGGTTTTTTAATTTCTATATCCTTCCATCTACGAAGAAAACGATATCTTTTTGGAACAGGTTCAGGATTGATAATGAAGACCCTTTTCGACATCTTCTCAAGCTGGATTGCCATAGATAGCTCTGAACCAATTGCATCCCCATCAGGTTCTATATGGGATGTAATAAGGAAACTCTGATTTTCATTAATAAAATTGTTTATATCTTGGAATAGCATAGGAAATTAATGTAATAAACCACAGTGTTAAAAGGGAGTTCACTTTTCCTAATTTTGTTTTTTAGTTTTTTTATATCTCTTAAATTCTCTTCCAATCCCTGTTAATTATGTTTTTAAACATAATCTCTGTGGTTTAACCCCACGCCAGCATCAGTATTTTGGTGGGGGAATATTTTCGCCGTCAAAATTGGTTTCCTTCAATGTAAAAATGGAGTTCAGGAACACTGCGAACCCTGATTCTTTTTGCAAGAAGCCATCTTATGTATTTTTTTGCGTTATTAAGAATGAGAAGAGTGAGACTACTATTTCCACTATTAAGAACTGTAATAAATAGCCTTGCAGAATGGAGATCCTTGGTTAAAGAGACTCTGGAAATTGTAACAAACCCAATCCTTGGGTCAGTAAGTTCCTGGACAATAATTCTAGAAACTTCTTTCTTAATTTCTTCCTCGATCCTTCTCTGGTGAAATGATATCACAGTATCTCAGTTTTATAGTTAACAACATTAAACTGTCTTTGTTTCTCCATAAATTTTACAACAGAAGAGAGTAATTTATCAACATGCTTTCCATCGTTCGAAACTGTTACAACAGCAAGAACAGAGATTTTATGGTTGTTGTTCCTATCTATCTCAGATACAGATACATTGAATTTGTTTCTAATTCTATTCTTTAGTCCTTTTACTACACTTCTTTTATCTTTAAGGGAAGAAGCGTCATGTATATAAATCTCAATGATACAGTTTCCAATCCTCATCACGTTATATCTTAATATAATGGAATATGTGGCTTGACTTGCTTTTACAATTTTCTTTCTATCTCTATAATTCTGTATACTTCAATTATATCATTTTCTTTTATATCTTTAATTCCTTCGATACCAATGCCACACTCCAATCCCATTTCTACTTCATTCACATCTTCCGTAAATCTTCTTAATGAGGTAATTTTATCCTCATATATAACATCACCATTTCTCTTTACCCTGGCATTTTCTGTTATAATAATCTTTCCTCTGACAATAAATGAACCAGCAATTATTCCTATAGAAGGAATGTTAAAGATCTGTTTCACCTCTGCAATGCCAATAATTTCTTCCTCATATTCAGGTTCAAGAAGTCCTGAAAGCGCAAGTTTAATGTCTGATATTGCTTCAAAAATTATATCGTAAAATCTTATCTCTACTCCTTCCTTCTTCGCCATTTCTTTCGCCTGGACATTTGCCTTAACATGGAATCCAACAATAATTGCATTTGATGCTGCTGCAAGTAGAATATCAGAATCATTTGTTGGTCCTACTCCCTTGTGAATAATAACGATTCTTGCTTCATCTGTGGAAAGGTCATTAAAAGAATCTGCTAATGCTTCAACAGAACCAGCAACATCACCTTTAATAATTATCTTTAGTTCTTTAGCCTCACCCTCCTTAAGCCCCTCCTGGAATTGAACTAAACTATACCTGAATCTTCCTCTCTCCATCTGTTCTCTTTTAGCAAGTTGTCTCTTCCGTGCAACTTCCCTTGCATTTTGTTCATTCTCAAAAACAATAAATGTGTCACCAACTTCTGGCAAACCATCGAGTCCCATAATTTGAATAGGTTTTGAAGGTGTTACTACCTCCATTCTTTCATTAAATTCATCTATCAATGCCCTTACCTTTCCGCTGTAGATACCTGTAACGAATGGATCACCAATATGAACAGTTCCTTTCTGGATTAGAACAGTAGCAACAGGTCCTTTTCCTTTGTCCATCTTTGCCTCAATTACAACACCTTTTGCAGGACCTTCTTTCCTCGCCTCAAGTTCCATCATTTCTGACTGAAGCATGATTGCATCAAGAAGTTCTTGAATACCCTCACCTGTTTTTGCAGAAACGTTTACTCCAAGGATATTTCCACCATATTCTTCAAGAAGGATTTTATTTTTACTCAACTGTTGTTTTACTAATTCAGGGTTTGCGCTATCAAGGTCTATTTTGTTAATTGCAACAATTATAGGAATATTTGCAGCTCGGGCGTGGTCTATCGCCTCAATTGTCTGGGGCATCACTCCATCATCAGCAGCAACAACGAGGACGACTATATCTGTAACCTGGGCTCCACGTGCCCTCATTGCTGTAAAAGCGTGGTGCCCTGGAGTATCAAGGAAAGTAATAACATAATCTTTATATGAAACCGAATATGCACCGATATGTTGGGTTATACCTCCCATTTCCTGAGCAATAACATTTGTATCTCTAATTCTATCAAGAAGTAGAGTTTTTCCATGGTCTACGTGTCCCATTATTGTAACGATTGGAGGTCTTGGTTCAAGCTTTTCTTTATCTTCTTCCTCCTCTTTTTCTATTTCTGCCCCATACTCGGGAAGAAGTTCAACCTCAACATCATATTCATCAGAAATCATTGTAATCGTATCTAAATCAAGTCTCTGATTTATTGTAACAAGAAGCCCCAATTCAAGGCATTTCTTAATTATACTAGTAGGATCAACACCAACAATATCTGCAAGCTCTGAAACTGATACGAATTCGCTGATTTTGATGACATGTTTTTCTTCTTCTATTTCCTCTGTTGTAGCTTTTTC
>Ga0209977_10000209_pt1 | contig 22837 bp, 20 predicted proteins | sample SumtaG_2_FD_183113 | JGI IMG/M metagenome (GOLD analysis project Ga0209977, IMG submission 183113) | Deep subsurface microbial communities from Indian Ocean to uncover new lineages of life (NeLLi) - Sumatra_00607 metaG (SPAdes) (version 2) | ecosystem: Environmental > Aquatic > Marine > Oceanic...
AATCGTTATCGTTTATTTCAAGTTTAATATTCAACTTGTTATATTCTGAAAATTGGTGTTCAAAGGTGTCCCTCATTCCTGAACCTTTTTCTCGCCACACAAACGGATATTTAAGGAGATCAGCAAAGTTTATTATATTCTTCCCGTTTTCTAATAGTTTATGGTTAGGAGAACAGATAAATTTAAATTCATCCTCTCCAATTTTGATGGAGTCAAAATCGTTTTCATCGTAGTTTATAAAACTACCAATACCAGCAAAATCTGCCAACCCTTTAGCTACCTTTTCAATTGATTCTTGTGAATTACTAATTTTAACTTTAAAATTTACGTTAGGATTCTTGTTTCTGAAGTTCGCGATATATCTCGGTAAGATATGAGAACCTGGAATCGTTGATGCTGAAATTACGATATCTTCAAATTTATGTTTACTGTATTTTATTAAATCCTCTTCGCAAGAATCGTATAGCTTTACAATCTTTTGTGAGTAATCTAACAAAATTCTTCCAGTTTCAGTTAATTCAAACTTCTTGGTTGTCCTATCTATTAAAATGACTCCAAATTTTTTTTCCAATAGTGAAATTTGATGAGATAACGTACTTTGAGAAATTGGAATGTCTTTTACTAATTCTGAGAAGCTTTTATATTTAGTTAGTTTAACGAAGTTTCTTAGATATTCAATATTCATGCTTTCACCGCGCTTTTTTTTAATCTTTATTTAAAGAAATTACAAATATTTTCTATTATATAAAACATCGTCCAAATTAATTAATTTATTTATAGATTGATTAAGTAGGAGAAAATATTAAGCGTAATTAAATTTTTATTCAGTTATTTCTTCATTTTTTTCATTTATTTGCTTCAAATAACCATGTTTGATTGAATTTTTCTCTTAGATTCTCAGCCAAAGTTGGATCTAGTACATTCATGCAAGCGAAAATCTGAGATGGCTTTAAAGGATTTTGTAGTTTAATAAATAATCTTTTCTTATCAAAAATATCGTAATTTGTAGAAATTTTTTTATTAATAAATTTCATCTCTAACCTTTCATTCTTAGTTGATAAGCCGTATAGTTCCTTAAGTTTATCCACTACTTTTCCATAAAATTCTAAATTTCTCTTTTTTCGTTCCTCTGAAAGTGGTCTTGTATCATGCTCAAAACTCCATAAGATTTTGACTTTAACACCCCGATTCAAAGCATTAATGATTCCTTCAAATAATTTTTTACCGAAAGGAAGGACTTTTATCGTATTTTCATTTATGAAATCATTAACTAATAACTCTTCCTGTAATTCATTATAATGTTTCATGTACATAGATACTATGGAATTCACTCCATAGGCTGTTTGCCAAAAAATCCTTGAAGGTTCTTTTTTAATAAATAATGCAGAATCGTATAAATCCGATTCTAAAATTTTAGCCTGTTCAATTAAATAACTCACTTTTCTCTTTGTTTGATTATTTATATAAGAAATCAAATTTTTAAATGCCATATTAAATGCCTTTGCTCGATATATTTTTGGTCGAGAATCTTGTATTTCAATCATTCCTTTTACTTTTAATCCTTCCAGAATTTCATAAATTCTTCCTATAGGAACATTTGAGTTCTCACTAACTTCTCGAGCAGTTAAATTGTTAGAAATTAATAATGCCATATATGTGTTGATCTCATAATTCGAAAGATCTGAGTTTCTCAAAAACACTTTTAATTCTTGTATTACTTGATTGGACATTTTACTCAAATTTTAATTTAAACTAAAAAATAGTTTTTTTATATTAATTAATTTTTAATAAAATAATAAAATTTACATATTATATTTTTTTCAACTTAAAAAGAGTTTTCTTTGATCGAAAAACAATATAAACAAAAGAAGAAATAACAGAAATATGGAAGTAAAAACTGGTTTATTATACTCAGTTAATAATGAAAAGAAAATAGAAATCCTTAGAAAAAATTGGATGTAAATGCAGGCTAATTTTATTTACTTGTGTAAATAAAATATAAAAATAAGTGAAAGAAATAATTATGAAATCGCTTAATAAAAAAGAATTAAAAGAACTTTTAATTAAATGCTGGATGACTCACGATGGAATGTGGTTTTACCAATGTTTAAAGGAATGTGGAATTGAGAAAACCAATAAAATAAATAAAGCAGCAATAAAATCGATGGCAAAAATAGAAATTAATAGGATCACAAAGATATTTGACCTTGAAAAAATTAATAATTTTCAAGAACTCCAAAATCTCATTGATAAGGCATTGGAAGTATTTCAAGCTGATTTTATGGGACTTACTTTTAATTTCCCTTTAAATAACCAGGTTCATTTTGAAATGAATCCATGCTTCGCCTATAATGGAATAAAGCGTTTAGGAGTTATCGATAAATATGAATGTGGGATATTTGATAGAATTGAAGGCTGGTTTGAGGCTATAGATATAAAATATAGTGTAGTACCTAAGATAGAGGGATGCTTAATGCATACTGATGGAAATTGTTTTAGAGACTACTCTTTTTTTTTTAATGATTAAAATAGAGTATTATTAGAAGTAAAAGTAAATTATGAAGTTGAGATGATAAAATCACGGATATAATACAAAAAGAAAAATATAATATACCATTAGAAACGCAAAAATTTATTTTACAGATGTGTTGGGCTCAACATGATGGTCAATGGTTCTTAAAATCTAAGAAAAAGTACGGAATAAATGAGGCTAATCAGTTAAATCAACAAGTAGTTTCTTCAATGGGAAAAATCGAAGCACGTCATATTTTAAGCGCTTTAGGTATCAAAAAAGGAACAATCAAGACAATACCGGAGATCATGAAATTAATGAATACACTCATGGATGTAATCATTCCTAAAGTAATGAAATTTAAATTCATTGTTAATTCTGAAAAAGAAGGTACAGGAATAGTTGAGAAATGCTTCATTTGGAAAGAAGTGGAAAAATCAGAAGAAGCACATGAATATAAATGTGCATGTAATTTTAGGCATCAAGGTTGGTTACAAGCGATGGGAGCTAATGGAAAAATTGTACCTTTAAAACGAATTTCTGAAGGAGATGAGATATGTGAATTCAAATTTATCTTGGAATAAATTAACTGGGCAAAAAACAATTAATATTTACTAAAAGTTTAAATTTAATTTCTCTTTAATTTTCTCTTGTTACCAAGGTAAGCTTTAGAAATTTTATTTCTTTAAGAATCCAGTTTAGAGATAATGACGCGGATAATTCCAGTTGGGTCGAGACTCCATTGATGGATCGTTTTAAATCCAGCCATTTTAAGATTTTTTAAAGTATTCCTAGTAATATGAAATCCTCGCCATTTGACCATAAATGGATCAAAAAACTTCATAAAAAAATTAATGAATCTAAAATTACTTAAACCGTGCTCAATTTGAACTAAAAATCCCGATGGTTTTAATATTTTTGCGATTTCCTGAAGACCCTTTATTGGATCCGGAACCGAACAAAACACGCATGTAGATGTAACAAAATCAAAAGTATGTGGTTTGAAGTGTTTACCCAATTCCATTATATCTCCTACTACTATTTTTTTTACTTGATGAAGCCTAAGTCTTCTGACTTTTGCCCTAGCTTGATTAACCATTTGAGAACTCCAATCAAAAGCGGTCACATTAGTAGAAGGATGATAATAGGGAAGATTTAAACCGGTTCCCACACCTAATTCCAGTATATCTCCTCGTAATAAAGAGAAAACTTTCCTTCCTTTAGAAAAGAAACGCTCCATTGGAGTATTCATTGTATCGTAATAATTAGCTTGCTTATCATATACCCTTAAAGTTGGATGTACTTTAGACAAAGGTTGTGCCTCTAAAAGGAATTATTTTCATATCTAAGATCAGTTAATCTTATTCCATATTTAAAGAAATATCAAATATTTTATAATAAATGAGACTTCTTCTAATTAAATGGGTTTATCGAAATTATGAATAAATTATTACGAAAAAATTAATAAATCTTTTTTAATTTCCTACGATATAAATAGTCATTTTAGCATAAATAAAAGAGCTAAATCTACATGATGGAAAAGAAAAAGACTTTTACAATTGTAATTGGAAGTGGTGCTTATACTTCTGAAAGACCCTATACCATGTTACGATTTGCCTATACCTCTTTGTTAGAAGGACATAAAATCAACATCTTTTTAGTCGAAGATGGTATCTTTGTGGGCATGAAAAACCAAAACCCATCCACATATGATAATGTTGGAAAATGGATGGCTGATGTTCTTGAAGAGGGGGCTAAAGTGTTAGCGTGCGGTGTGTGTATGAAAGCAAGGGGTTTACATAACGAAGAACTAATAACGGGGATATCAAAAACAACAATGAATGGGTTCGTTGATATGTGTGTGGAAGCGGATAACATCTTGTTCAGTTAAATTAGATAGAGATGATATATCATGAGTAAAACATATAACTTGAAACTCGATGGTTTGGTTTGCCCATTACCCGTCGCTAAGACTAAAAAAAAATTAAATGAAATGGATGCTGGTGATATTTTAGAAGTTACGGGAGATTTTGGCGAATCTGGTGAAAATATCAAGCGATATGTAGAAAAACACGGAGATCCGATTATAGATTTCAAAATTGAAGGCGAAGAGTATTACATCAAAATTAAAAAAGCATAAAAATTCATAGAGAAAATGCAAAAGTATTAAAGAACATTTAGCTTAATTTTTTGTAAAATACTTTTGATGTACTTACATCAGAATCGGTTAAGTCCATGACATACGATAACATGAAAAATGATTCCCTTTATTTTGAAGTAGGTGAGCGAAAACGACTATGTGTTTATTCAATGATTATTTTTACTGTCCTCTTACTTTTGTTATTTATTGTATTCGCTTTCCTTACTCCTGAATATATGTCATTGTTTATTGGATTAGGTTTATTTCTCGGTTGTCCTCTTGGTGCTTTCTCGTTTTATGAATATTCTAATAATTTTAGGAAAAAATTTAGCATTTATGATGAGGAAATCAGGCTCCAAAAAACCTACAGTTTGATTAAGGTAAGATGGAATGATTTTGATGCCCTACGAATAAAGGCATTAGGCGAGTTTTCTTTTGATTTCCCAACTAATAGTGCTGTTTATAGGGATTTTACAAAATTTCGAATCCGTTGTATCGATCAAAAAAATAATAGGACAATTCAAACATTTAAATTTCGGTTTTATAATAAAAAGAAAGCTTCGGAGTTATTAAAACGATTAATTCAGTATGCTCAATATAAAAACAAAAAAGTAGTCGTAAAAAAAAAACATATGGGCTAACTTGTTCACCTGTAATAAATGGATAAATAGAATCTCCAGTTTTTTATTAAATTAAATTTTTACTAATCGGGAAAAACTATTATTTTTCTCCAAAAATCGCCGTATACGATGGTTTCTTAATTTATATTGTCCTTCTTATTGAATTATATACCTAATACAAAACGAAATAATAAAAAAAGTATTAATTTTTATTGATAATGCTTTAATAAATCCTCGATTTGGTTTAAAGCATTTATTTTCTGTTCTTGAAACTCTTTTTTAGATTGCTGGTCTAGTTTTCGAGGAATTTTGTTCAGTTAAAACTAAATGGTGAATTATAAAAATGAGCAACATTTACAAGCTAAAATTAGACGGGTTGGTCTGTCCATTACCAGTTGCCAGGACTAAAAAAAAATTATATGAAATGCAAAGCGGAGAAATTTTGGAACTTTCTGGAGATTTTGGTGAATCGGGCGAGAATATAAAGCGATATGTAACAACTCATGGCGATACAGTTTTGGAGTTTAGGATCGAAGGAGAAAATTACAACATAAAAATTGAGAAGGCATAAAAAACCTATTTTTTCTTTAGTAATTAATTAATCAATTATGAGCACTCATTTTAGATAAAGAATTATTCTAGAATTCATCAAATTTTATAAAAGAAAGTTCGATATCCAAAGGGTTGTAAAATGTTTTATTCGTTCTACTTTGAGGTTTTTCCATCAATGTTTCTATTACAACCCTTTCAGATATCCACTCTATCTTACGAAAAGACCATAAAATAAAGTGACCTCAAAGAAGATTCCGTACTCATTGAGCTTTTTGAGAAGTTTCTTTCTCAAAAAAATCACCTTTTTTCTGTATTTCGAGCGAGTTTTCTTACTATCTTCTATGTTACTAAAAGAAAATTGAATCTCTGATGATTTCGGAATATCGCTCTCTGATATAATATAATACTTCGCCGAGTAATCAGTGTCTGTCATTTTTTATGGAGTTGAAGGATCAACTCCTAAAAATACTATCTTCTTAAAAATTTATAAAATTATTTATATTTTCAAATAAAAATGAAATCTTAAAAATTAAAAATCAAATGACGAGTTATGATGAATTCAAAGAAGAATTAATTGATCGTGCCAAATATGAAGATATGATTATTAATCGTGATTTCTGAATATAAATTAAAAATGAATTCCATTTTTTGAATAGGGTTATAGGCCAGAAATGTATTTCTTATCCTATTATATTTTATTTAACTTTACTTTTAATTACAAATGTTATAACATTTAATCAGAAATGGTTAAATAATAAATATTGGAAAGACGATAGAATAAGTAATAAAGAAATTTTAAAAAATTTCAGTTTCTAGTTTCATAACTCAATTAATAGGAAGGAACTCGAAATAATGGATATCATAGAAGATAATAAATTACCATTGTTTAATGATAAAAGATATTCATATATGATTTCAACTCAATCTGGAATAAAAAATGTTTCTAAAACTTTATCTTTTGATTTATTAAAAAATTCAATTACATCAAAAGAGTCCGATTGTTTTCCATCATGTTGCTCAATGGCAGCTCTATATTGGAAACACCATATACCAAATTTAAATTTGGAAATCAATCTTGATTATTGGAAAAAATTTCGGAAAAAAACATCTTTTCAAAACATTAAAGGTGTAAGTCTTAAAGGAATCTATTCAAATTTACCTTTAAATGCAACCAATAACCATAATGAAATAAACACTGAAAACTTACCTACTATAGAATTAATTGATGTTAATAATACCAATGAATTAATTGAAGCTCAATTAATTTTTATTCCTAAAACTCCTGAAAGATTTATTGATTTAATACCACCATTTTCAGCAACCGTCCCGATTTTGCAGATATTAATATTTGATGATTTATATTCTAGACGAGAAATTACGGGTACTGCTCATGCTTCAATACTTTCTAATGTAAATCTAATAGAAAAAAAAATTCAAATAATAGATCCACAAAATTTTAATAAAGAAGAGATTATTATTATGAGAAATATTGATATGAAAGAATTTGCAAAAGGTTGGTATATACTTGGTAATTCAGTAATATGGGTATATCCAAGAATATTAGAAAGAAATCTTAAAATTGAGAGTGGCTCTACAAATATAAAAAAAATTAAACAAGAAGAAATAACGAAATATTTAAACTAAAACCAAAATTAATATAAAAAAAAGAAAATATTGATATTATGATGAGTTTAATTACAATTTCAATTAATGAAAGGACCGATCCTTTAGCAACTGCTATGAAATATATTATTAAAAACTTAGGATTAAATGTAAGACCTGGTGATATTAAGTTTATTAAAAAAGATAAAACTTTTTTAGTCAAATTAAACGCAGTTGTTCCAAATGAAATAATCCCTTTAGGACGAGCAAAAAAATCAATTGTTTTTATATTTAAAAATGTTGGAGAGATGATTTTGAGCGAAAATGGAAATATTAACCAAACCTCCTTTGCTCATGATCTTGAGGATCATATTAAAACAGAATTTTGGAAAGTTCATCAAAAAGTAGAAGAAACAATAAAAGACTATGGGAAAGATGTTTGGGGGCGTTTACCACCCTTTAAATGGTTCCTAAGACCATTGTATTCAATAATAAATCGTTTAATAATTGAGCAAGAGTTATCAAAAAATAAATTAATCTCTGAAGATTACTGGAAATATGTAATTCCACTTATTAAAAACAATATTTTTAATATTGATCCTCATAATGAAGACAAGTTGATTTGTAGTAATTATTTAAAACTTCTTTGTGAGAAATACGATGACCCTATCACAGTTTCTGAGTTAGCAGTTGGATTGGTTATAAAAAATTCATTAGATTATATAATGAATGAATTGAATATTTATGGGTTTTTGTCATATATAGATTTTCCTAAGATTTATTATATTGATGCATTGGAATATGGTGAATTAATTGAAGTTTCATATAAAGATTTAATTAAAAAATATAATAGATTCGGAAGGCGAATAGGAAGCACATTTAAACGAGATACAAATTTTAAGTACATGATTTCAGAATTAGTAAATGCTAAAATTTTATCTGAAAATTCAGATAAAGAGTCTATATCTGGAGTAGAAGAATTATTTGAAAAAATTGTAGTCTATAGAGAAGAAATTCTTGATAATGCAAATGTTATAATTGAGGGGTTATAAAAAATGAATTGGTTTCCTCCCGATGATTTTTATCCAGGGTATTCACTTTATAGGGATATAGGTTATGGAGCAGAAGGCGAAAAGAATAGTGTACAAAAAGCTTTAATTGATTTAAATATTAATGTTAACGATGATAACGTAAGAAAGTATTTAGAGTTAACCAGAACTCTAATGGTTTTTATTACTGAAGAATGTAAAGAAGAAGTAAAGGAATATTCGAAATATCTTAGAGATGAATTATATGTTGGACTCACTCTACCTATTGAATTGGTACTTGCTAAAATTATAGCAGCTTTGATTGGACATGCTATTACACAAGTTGGTAAAAACTTTTATAAAAAAATAAAAACACACTTAAAAAAAGAAACTAGTGAGAAAGATGAAGAAAAACCAATTCAAGAAAAGATAATTATTCGGAGATTAATAGAAAAAATTGAGATTAATGAAAATAATCTACAAATCTTTCGAATTGTTGAAGAATTTGAAAAGAACGGAAGTTCAAAAAAAACCAAAGACTAAGAAATTTAGTAATAACTAGGGCATCTAAAATCTTGCTAATATTTTAAAAAATAACGGTTTTAATCCAAGATTTAATGATATCTCAAGAAGAATATGAGTCTTTTGTAAAAAGACATGAAATCTTAAGCCCAATATCAGAAAATAATAATGATATGATAGATTCCTATGTGATGATTGATCCTAAAGGAATATTTTACCAGAATAATGGAAATACTTATATATTTAGTAATCTCATTCTGGATGTAGGAGTTATAAACGCTCTAAATGAAGTCTAGTATAATTACGCTAAATTTTTAGAACGAGGAGGACTTTATGCATGGTAATTTTTATTATTTAATTCAGATTATTTAGAAAATCCTCTAAATCTTCATAATGAATTTGGAAGATTTCAGGATATCCTTTAAAATATTCTTTATATTGAGTAACAAATAAACCGATTATTTGTTTATCTTCAATACTTTCAAAACGATCTTCAAGATTTAGAGTATATTTTTTGGTTTTTTTCGCACCAATCTCTTTTGATCGACAGTTTATATTAATATATCCTGACTTAGATTTATTCTTTAGATTTTTAATAAACCATGGTTGTATTTTTTCCTTAAATTGTTTATTATAATGCTTTACTCTTACCTCCCTTCGATTAATAGCATCAGTTAGATGGTAAAATGCAGTTGGATGGAATGATTTACATTCTATAGCAAGGATATAATTGTTATAAACTGCCATTATATCAAATTCGAAAGTGGCATTTTTTTTATCGCTAATATATATCCAATAATCATTATTTACTGGATCTTTAACAATACAATTATTTTCTTCTAATTTATCCAAAATTTTCTGTTGAAATTCATTCTCATATACTATTGACAAATAAGCACTTATCTGATTATGAAGGAATTTCTCAAACATCATTTCTCTTGCTATTTTTAATCTTGTTGGAGTAATTATTATTTTACTCTGATATTCAATTAATAAGGGAAAGCTCATAGGATTATGTTGAGAAGCAATTATATGAGAAGCTAGTGTATTACTCCAAGGTATTTTAGGGATATCAGTTTTTAACTGCTTGAAATCAATACTCAGAAAATAGGGATTTTCTTTACTCCATTCCTCTGGACTTCGAGCTCTTTTATCTTTATATTCATCAATTATATATCCCAAATAATCTATTACTAGTGGATTATATAATATATCCTCAAAAGAGAAAATTCTGTCACTCATGTTTGGATATTGGGCATATGCTAAACAAACAAAATAGAGAGGCAAATGAATTTTTGCGAATTCTTCAACGTATTTGGAATCTATTTCCTTTTCTAATATTTCTTGTTTAATCTCATTGTATTTTTCATGTTCAATCTCATTAGGATTTAATAAACCAAATTGATTTAACGAATTAAAATAAAACTTTAATTTTTCATGATAATAAAACTTCTCATTATTATTGCTGTCAATTAAGATGTTTCCTAAATCATTTTCTAAGTAAATTAATCTTTGGAAGTAAATAATCCATTCTTGGGGTAAACCAAAAATGGGGTCTTGATAATTTTCACTAGTTTTAGATATAAAATTAAGATCCTCTAAAATCCATTTTATTCCTAAGGTTCCTATAACAAACTTTTTAAAATTAATAAATCCTACGGTCTTAATTCTCTCAGAACTTAATGTCAAATATTCCTTTTCTTCTGTACCAAAAATGGCTTCACCATAAGTTAGATAATTATAAAAATATCGATTAATATGACCGTTGTCAATACCATTTCGAAAACTAATCCTAATTTTGTCTAATTTATCTTTATATTGCGAGATTGCTTTTATTTTCTCTAATTTTTTAAAACCAGAACATTTGTAACAGAAAATATCTCCTCCAATCCATCCTAAAGGCTCCTCGCAATTAGGACAATATCCATATAGAGGGTAATGAATTTTCATAGATATTCATTAAAAGACTAATGATATGTATTATATTTTCTTGATTTATATTAAATTTCTTTAAGGATATGATTTATTTTTTTGATTTTTGATTGCTATAATGAGTCAGGAAGAGGATAATATAAGCAACCTCCCAAACATACATCATTTAAATAATACTCACAGGTATTACATTTAGAATCTAGATTGGATTTGATTTTAATTATCTCTTTAGCAAAAACTTTCTTTGGTTGTTTTTTTAATAATTCAGATATATTATGGTTCATATATAATTCTACACAAGGTTGAATTGTCTGCCCATCAGGATTTATAACAAGACTGTTAGTTGGTAAAGAACATTTCCCTTTTAACCTACAATTTGATACTAGAAAATCGCGTTGCTTTTGAGTGAATAAACAAAATGGTGTCGCTCTTGAAATTACGACGGGAATAGACTCTGAATATAATTTAGTTGATAAATCAAAAATTATTTTTCCATAATCTATTCCATTTTCAATAGGATACAAAATAGAGATTGATACAGAATTTGCAAACTTTTTTGATAACATAACAGCTTCTTGAATATTTTCTTCTTGAAAAATTGCGGAAATATTGAATCTTAAACGTATTTTAGCCCTTTTCTTTTTGTAAAATGAGAGATTACAAATTATATTATTCTTTAATTCAGGATTAAAAATATTGTTGCCATTTATTATTAAATTATCTGGAATTACTTTTAAGGGAATAATCCCATTTGTAAATATATTAATGTGTTTGTTTTTATTATGCAAAAACAAAATTGATTCATTTATAAATTTCCATATTGTCGGTTCTCCACCAATAAAAGCAAAATTATTATATCTTAATTCAAAGAATCTGAAAATAGCAATAAATTTGGCCCATGATAAATAATTTGGAAATTCTTCTAAGTATTTCTTCGAATAACATTTTTTACACCTTAAATTGCAATTATAGGTTGGAACAATATATATCTGCAAAATCAAACCTCACCTATATCAATAATCAGAGCTATCTCTGGAGAAATTTTAACTTGGGCAATCATCTGGACAATCATCTAGGCAATCATCTCGCCAATCATCTGGACAATCATCCAGGCAATCATCTCGCCAATCATCTGGACAATCATCTCGCCAATCATAGTAGATTCTAATATCTCGTAAAGATTTTTCTTTGTCTTTAAATTCCAGTTTCAATTGGTCATAATCAGTAATACTTAATCCACAGTAATGACACGAAAGATCTCTTAAAATAAGATCTCGCTTCATAGTAATATAATTATCTCTAAAAAGTTCCTTAGTCCTTTGAATTTTTTTCCTAAGTAATGCATTTTTTCCACATGCTGGACATTTAACAATTATGTCAGATTTCCTTTTAGTATAATCTTCTGTTTTAGCTTTCTGTACGCGGTCATCTTCTGTTAATTCTTCAAAATAATGCTTTTTAGCACTTTCGATTTTTTCATAGTAGTTTTGCTTAATCTCATCATCGATAGTATCTTTATAATTGTCTAAAGAGACTATTTTGCTCTCTGGAATAAATGTCTTTAGATCCAACCCCATTTCTAAAATCAAATCACAGATGAATTGGTAGATATGGTAAATTAAAAGTTTTCTAAGTTCTTTTTTGTCATACAAATATTCAAAGTGAACACAACCATCCCTTTTATAACGCAATTGATTGAGATATTTTGAATTTTTTTCAGGAAGTTCAGAAAAATATTCCAAAATACGTATACATTCCAAATAAGATATGGTTTTAGAATCTTTCAATTTTACATTTTTTTTCAAATCATTTCTTTTATTAAGTATCTTTTTATAGGTGATTTTATGGTAAATCAATAATTCGTCTTTTCTTCTTAAATAGTATTTCATTAATAACTCCAGACCATTATGAATAGAAACAATGGCGTTTCGATAATCTTCATCGTTCCTAGCTGTAATTAAAGTACCAAATCCACTATTGAAACATAATTGAATATTTTTTTCTAGATTTATTCTTTTCATTACTATTATGTTAGATTAAAACTCATTTAAACTTTCTTTTAGGATATATACTTAAACTTGAGTTCAGTGTTCAATGGTCTAAACGAGAGCGAGGAGTATTACCTCTTCGTGAAGGACGCAAGCGAGTATTTAGTAGCCTCGGTTGCTAAAAATTAAAATCGCGATACTACCAATAATACAATGAACTTTAAAGATCCTCATCAAGCACTTCATCAAAATGATACTGTAAATAAAAGTAATTTATACTATTCGTATTATACTTAATATCACATAATCTTTATATATTAATAAAACAATACTTTTATTCAAATAGCTTTTATGAGAATAGAGTACACGAAAACATCTAATATGAATATAAATTCTTTTTTACAATCTTTTAAAGATACTTTTTCATTAATTATAGAACTCTATAATGATAAAAGAGAATTTCAATTAGTGCGATGGGATTTAAAAGGGTATTTCTCGGCTTTTAATAATCCAAGTCAACAATATACATTTTCTTGTAAATATGATCTTTCTAAGATTGAAATTTTTTATAAAATACCTATTATCAAGAGTAGTTATTTTAGGAATCTGCAACAATTTACTGAGGATGAGTATATTATTATCTCAACTTATCTTGCATCGCATGAATATGGTCATACTCTTTTTTGCGATTCAACATACACTCTGAAAATATTATTTGAACAAGATATCGTCTTACCCAATGGATTTAATTTTATATTTTTGATTACTCTTTTCAGCGAATTTTCTGCAGATGTCTATGCAAGGTCTATATTTCCTATAAATCCTGATCCAATTTCTTCTCTTTTCCTAAATAGTCAAAAATTTAGCGAAATGCTAATGAATTTTTACTTATATCAATTCCCTTGGGTTAATCCTCCTCCTGATGATCCAAGATTATATGATCGTTATAAATTCGAATTTGTAGAATTAATAAGAATATTTGTATTTAAAAATTGGGAAAGCTTAACACAACGCTATGCTAACCATCCGATAAGAACATTTTTAAATTTATGCGAGAGATTATTTACAGTTTTTAAGGATATTTTAGTAAAAACAAATAGAGTAACCTTAATTAGAAAATATTTAATAAATTTAGCAGAAATTTTAGATAAAATTCCACTTAGGAATGTAATACTCGGCACAATAAATGAGACAAGCTTAAATAAAATAATGGTCTCAGAAATTTAAAAGAAAAAAAAATGATAAAAAAGTAGAAATTTATTTCTTAAGTTTGGCCGAAACCCAATCGTAATAGCCTTTATCTTCTAAATGTTTAGGGATTTCAGCAAAGAATTATTTTTTGGTTTGTAAACATTTATTGTTCATCTGTTTTTATTGAAATTAAATTAAGTTACAATGGTTAAACAAAGAAGATATATAAACAAAAAACTTAGATCTATTAAATTCTCGTCTTTTTTTTTTCAATTATTATTGGTTTATAGCACATTGGACAATGTTCCCAATTCGAATAAACGATTGCATCACATTCAGTATTAGGGCACTTAAGGGTTCCTTCTATCTTCCGGTTGGTACTTCTAAGACACTTCGCAACATATTTCGGACCGTTGCCAGCAAAATATCCACTTGAGTTCTCAAGAGAAATTTGTTTGTTACTAAAACCTATGGTTTGGTTGGCCACGTCTATATGTGTTAAGTTACGAAGATTCTCCAATTCCTCTAATACATTTATTTTATTGCGTGACAAATACAAGGATTCTAAGTTTTTTAACTTATCAAGCCCTTTAATTTCGGTTATTTGATTACTTCTAAGATTTAAATAAATCAAATTAACGAGATTTTTGAGCCCTTTTATTTCTGAGATGTTGTTACCTTCCAGGCTTAGAAATTTTAAATCCTTTAAATGATCTAGATTCTTTAGTTCTGAAATATTAACATAGTTGAGCATTAATCTTTCCAAGTAAACTAACTTTTCAAGCCCTTTCATTTCTGTAATTGCACATTGATACTGAATCGACAAATTTTTTAACTTGATTAAAGTATCTAATCCTTTTATCTCAGAAATCACGAGTTTATACTCATTTAATGTAGCGTCTAAATTTAACGATTCAAGATTTACAAGTGATTCAAACCCTTTTATTTCAGTAATATAATTGCTGCTCAAATCAAGCTCTTTTAAATCTGAAAGTAATTCAAGACCTTTTATTTCCTCGATATCGTGGATATCTTTTTTAGATAAGTCTAGTCGTCCCTTAATTACATAATGCTTCATATTATGGAGAGTGACGAATTTGATTTCTTCCACATCTAGATCTGATTCCAACATATTTAGCAATTGCAATGAAGAAGCCTTAAGCGCGGAATCTAATTTTCCATAGTCCACATAACCTTTACGATCGTTGTATTCAACAAGTCTTAGTATAGAGGTCTTAATGTTTTCTCTAACATTTATCGGAACTTCTAACAAAAGGTTGAAAACGAAAGGATCGTCCATTCCATACTGATAAATACGAACAAAAGCTAGAGCGTGATTACCTGTTCTATACGAATCAGTTTTAAATAACTCTTTTAAGAACTCAATTAATTCGCTCTTTATCTCTTGTAATTTTTTAATATAGGTATCACGGTTCATTATTTCTAAAAAACCACTGTTAATTATCCATGAAAATAAGTCATAATGAGGATATTCCTCGTCGTTTAACCAACTTTTAAAGCTGCGAAATGTTATATCTATCGCACCTTCACCAAATTTCTTTAGAAATTGAATAGCTGGAAGAATGTCGTAAGTTCCTGTGTCGAAATGAAGTAACATTTCTAAGTAAAATTTATAGAGTTTTTGAACCTGCTTATTATCTGAAAACGATAAATTATGGTTTATTACTTGATCGTAGAATTTATCAAAGTCTTCATTTCTCCATATATTTTTCTTCATAAACAGCAAGAGGGCTTTAACGAATAAATTATTAGAGTATGCAAACAATCTCTGAAACTCTTCGAGAGAAATTTCCTCAAAAAATTCGGCTTCTACTAAGAATTGGAATAAATCAGGTAATTTAGTTAGGACCAGTTCAATAGTTGTGGTAAGGAGACTCATTTTTTCAATTCTTGAACGAGTATCGAGCGATTCTTTAAATTTATGTATTAAAAAAGTCTCGTTGCTGGTATTCTCGTAATAATTGTAATATCTATCACTTGTTATAGACAGCTGACTTAGTCCAAATAAAAAATATTCTACATCCGTTTTTTCCATTTCGTTAAAAACCTCATGAAGCCATTCTTCTTCTAACGAGATTAATACTTGTTCTTTAATAAGTAAGGACAATGTTTCTTTATTTCTGCTTTTGACAAGTAAAACCAAAGTTCTTAACGCCATTTTTCTCATGTCACCAGACACATTATATTCCGGGTTTAAGCTCTCGTAGAAATACGAGCACAAGACGCTTATATCTTCGCCAAAAAGTTTCATTAAAGCAGGTAAAAAACGATCTCCGAGAGTTTCGCGAATTTGAAAAATATAATCGATAAAAAATCCGTTAAAGCTATATTTTTCATTTGTTTTTTTAAAATCATTGTAGCTACTTATAACCCTAAAGAAAAAGTCTTCTGTCTTTAATTGTTTCAACGAAATTACGTAGTGTTTAATAAATTCAAGGATTTGTCGAAAAGATTGAGGGTTGGTTTCCTCATTCAGTTTATCAATTAAATAATCTGCAATGCGATGAATTGTTGTTTCAGAAAAATTATTTAGCACATATATGGGGGCTATGATCTCTGATGATTTTTCTATGAATTTATGGAGTGCGTTGAACTCATCATCGTTCAAATGTAAAAGTGAGTTTACTTCTCTTGAATCCATAAATAAGATTAGCGGTTGTAACGAATGATATGTATATTCGTGTTCATCTTCGTATCCATCGTAAGAGGATTGATAACTTGAAGGAAAAGGATTGTAATGTTTAAGTTGATTTTTTAATGCATTCAATTCGTGTTCTTCACAATATCCTTTGAACATTAGAAGGTTACGAATTTCATCAAATGCTCCTAACATTAGTAACCCTTGAATACCTTGGAACGCTGTATATGGGATTTCTATTCCCCGATATTTAATTTTTTGAACGAATGTATCGATAAAAACTTTTCTTTGATTCCGATCTAGATGGTCTAAGGACATCTCAAACAGTTCAAAACATGTTTTCATGTGAAATCGATCGATTAGCCCTTTTGAAACGTTTTTTAAAAATTGTGATTCTCCATCATTAATGAATCGGGATATCATATCGTTTTGAAAATATTCTCGAAGGTTATAATCTTCTTTTAAGAATGAAATTATTTCTGGACCGCCAAATTTTATCCAGGTTATTATTTGGTGATCGAAAAATTTCTGAGCGTCTTTCGTTCCATTCTTCGAAAACCATTCTAATAGAGGAAGCGCAAATTTTCTAATTTGATCGGGATTCTCAAAAGATTCCTTCAATCTCTTGTTAAGCTCAGTATTTGGCGTCAATAGATCGTTCTGAAAATCAAATAAATTTATGTAATCTTTATTATGTAGGTCCAAAAATATGTTAAGATTTCCTATTTTAATTAGATGACCCACCATCTCTTTTTTATCAATCTCGCTTAAAACTTCCATATATCCCTCTGAAATCAACCGTTTTAATAAGTACGAATCTGGCTTATCAAATTCTCTTATAAAAATACTTTTGAGCAAATTTTTTTCTTGCTCAAATCCTCGTTCTATAAAAACTTTTATAAGAGAGAAGACAAAGCTAAAAACAGAAGAATTTTCGCTACACTTTTTAAGAAACGGTTCTTTTTCTAACGACTTGAAAGAGATTAGTCGTAGTTCTTCGTTAGTAAATATGTCTAAATCTTTAGGGGAAATGAGACGCATCAAATCTACTAAAGTAGTGTTCTTAAGTCTTTTAACGATCTCTTGTTTTAAAATCTCTGCTGCTCGCGAATCTTCTTTTTCTACAAGGGTTTTCATAAAATGAATTGCTATTGTTCTGAAATCTATCTCGTTGTCGACAATTGATTGAAAGAACTCTTGATAATTGTAGTCTGAATCGAAGATGAATTCTTTTAGCTCGTTTTTGGAATGGTAAAATCTAAAATATAGAAGGTTATGAGAATCCAAAAATCTTAACGCCTTGATATCTTTGTTTTCAAATATTTCTTTAAAAAAAACCGTACATTCCTCGTTATTTCTTAGCGCTATTTCCATGTAATTAAACTTACCAGAACCTGCCTCGGGTGTTAAGTATTCTCTAACCTCGTTATTTCCATAAATAAAAATTTGTGATATACCTCGTCGAAATAACTTCTGTGGTAAGTCCTCTGTATTCTCTATAATACTGCCTATAATATTACCAAGTATAGAATGTAATAAGCGCCCAGAATTAGACGATTGTTTTAGATATTGCTGTATATAGTCGTTGAAATCGTAGTTAAGATCGAAAAGAAGCTCTATTGACTCGTCTTTAGAAAATTCTCTAAGATTTATTAAGCGTTTTGACTCAAGAAACTCTAACGCTCTAAAATTTTCGTTTTCAAACAATTCAATTAGTAAAAGCTTTCTATCTCCATGATTTAAAGATTCGAGATACCCCTCTTCAATCAAAAAAGTATTTACCGTATCATTACCATCGGCAAACCTATTGATGATTTCTTTTTTAAATACTTTCTTTGCTGTTGGGTCTCCTATTTGTGACAGCTTTCTTAATAGAGGAAATGCGATATTTCTATGTAACAACCGAGTGTCGTAATCCGTCTCCATCCAAACCTGTAGATTCGAGCAATGTCCCCAAAATTCTACTTCTGGAGGGATTTTAAACACTCCCGTCTCTCTTCCTTCCAAAGATCGATCTAGTTTTTCAGCAGCTTCATCAATAGATTGAATCTCGTCAAAGGAGCTAATTTTGTCAACCGGGATATTCAACAATAAAAACTTACATTGATTAAACAATCGACCCTTAACATATATGTTCGACCTTTCACCTTCCAATTTTAACGTGATGTACTCGTTAACCGTAAATTCTTTCTCAGAATGCAATTTCAGACCATTTTTTAATTTTTAATCGTTGATTACGAACTCGTTCATGTTATAGCTTATAAATTTGTCTTTTTTTCTATTGTAATAATGATCGCGGTCATATAAATAGATAATTGTTTTTAACAAGCACTTCAAGTAGGAGTTTTTTTGGAATTTAGAGCGTAAAAGAATAAAAATTTATTTAAATTTTACTATCCATTCTTGACAAAAAAATTTGTATGTATCTAAGGTTAAGAGATTTTTTAGTGTGTTTAGGCTAACGGAACGCTGAACGCATTTTGGGATTTTTAACTCTAGGTGTTTACAAGTTTTTTTTTTCTTTCTTAAATAATTCCTTAAACTTTAAGGATTTCTCTCTAAAGTCTCTTAATTTAGATAAAAAATTACTGGAATTACAGTTGAGATTTAAATCTTCATCATTAAAATCCGGTAATTTAATTATTAAAGCAATTTGATAGATAAAATCTAGGTATCTCAAGAAATACTCTGCAAAATGGGTATTAGCATAATAATCTCTCACTTCTTTTTTTATATTTCTATGAAATATATCACCATAACATAAATTGTCAAAATATTCTTTTATTGACATTCCTGCTAAATTTGAAAGTGCTTTTTCGAATTTTTTCAATTCCTTCATTAAAATTTTATATTGAGTGAATTGTTCTCCCGTTCCTAAAGATTTTATTATCGAACCAATTCGATAAATGGAGATTTCATCCTTTTTCAAAAGAAATTGGCGCAATAAACTTAATGGATAAGCATACATCTCTTTACCGGGATACATTTTAAAAATTTCAATATTAGGAATAACATTACCGTTAAGATTTTTCAATAAATCGGGATCTTCTAGAACTAAATAACTTGGTTTCCCTTCTCTATTAAAAACTAAAGAGAAATGTGGTGGTTCATAATTTTGTTTGAGGTAATTAAAATATTCTGTTTTACAAATTTCTTTTAGTACTTGTTTATATTTTGTAATGATTCTCTTATTGTTATTCATTTTCAATCAATATCTAAAGCTATTAATTATAATTAAAAATATTCATTTTTTTTGCTTTTTAGATCCTTTACATATTCATAAACATGCACCGCCTTTTTGAAAGACTGCCGTTATAAAGGATTAAAATATAAATTATAGAATATAGTAATAGAGAATCGATTTTTAAGGAACCACCCTCAACATTCTATAGAGCGAGCCCTCCTAATCTGAAATAATAAAAAAGTATCAATTTTTTGCCCTAAATATCTTATTGAATTATACAATTTAACAAATAATAGATAAAAAAATTAATAAAAAATTATTAAACTTTATTTCTTAAGTCTTGCTGAAACCCAGTCGTAATAGCCTTTATCTTCCATAACTTTTGGAATTTCGGCGAAAAATTGAGCGGTAATCTCTTTTACGTGTTTAGCGGCAATTGGGTGGAACATCATCGCCAAATCTAAGCCTACAAGAGTCAGAGAAAGCGCATTGATGATTTCCCAAATAGGTCCTCTGTATTTTCTTAAGCCCCATTGAGGCATTCGCTTTTCGCTCATCCAGGCTTCACGAGCGCCCCATGCGTTTGTTGTACCTCCACTTATTGGGTATGCTAAATCAGTTTCCCCTAGCAAACCGGCTATTCGCATTCGCTGGTAAATGCTAAAAGAGTATTCCATCCCGTACCCTAAGGTGGCGCAAGTTGGGTCCATTACAATCCTGTTTCGCGGTAGTCCAAGCTCCAGAGCGTCTTTATTCATCTTAATCTGATTGTTTAGGTCTAAGCTGGTCCAGAGTAAACAATTGTGGTCGTATTTAACTGCTAAGGGAATTACTTCTTCCCAGGTCGCCTTATCTGCAGCTGAAAGCATTAAAACTTCGCTTTCTGTCGCAGCGGCAGTAGCTTTAAATAACTCAACGTCTTTTTCTTTATTTCCTGAACAGCCAATTATGACTGGAACATCAACAGCTTGTAATATCTCTTCTAAATATTTTACAGATTGTGAAACTGGTGCGTCTCCCATACCTGGATCGATTTCTAACGAGTGGAAAGTAATGCTTTCAGCGCCGAATTTATCAACGGCAAATTTTGCCCATTCTGCTGGATCTCCTAAAACCTCTCCGTATGCTTCTTTAATCGGTTTAGGTAACATCATTTTAGAGCCCATGTCAAATACATCGTATGTAACCAAAGGTGGATTAGGGTTTCTTTTATCTAAACCAAGAAAATTGTAAAAAGGTGGAACTTTTTCTCCGCCTATCGTTGCTTTCTTTCCGTTAGAGCGTACAAATTCGACCGTTTCAATTTGTCCGGGAAATTCAATATCAAGAGAGAATTTAGTTGGTGTCCATTCTGCCTTTCCAATTCCGGGTAGGACTGCTTGAGCCGCAGCTGAAACTATTCCCGGGAGCATCTGAAACTCTAAGTATTCTGCAAATAATTCTACATCTTGCAATTCAATTTCTTCAGTTTCTTTCATCAATTTAGCTAATTTTTTACTAATATCATCAAACGAAATTTTGTATCACTTTACTTAATTTATATTAATTCGATAGATAGGCTATTGTTGAATTGAATATAAAATTAATTGATTGGAATTGATCAAGGATCGCCCAAAACATTGTTTTTGCGCTTTTTAGACCAAAAATGCAAGGTAAAATTTTCGAAAATCGTCATTCTTTAAATACTACTCGTGTAAGAATTTCGTCACAAATGACAGATTTTTTATTATAAATATATTGATTAAAGAAAAGGGTTGTGTGGAGAAAAAATTAAAGTATAGAACATATTGATGAAAATTTCCTAGTTGAAGGCAGAGACTACTTTAAGATTAATAGAGAGAAATTGCCTAAATCAATATGTGAAACTCCAATATTGGAGAAGAAGCCGTTTTATTTAAAAGACTAATAAACATTATTCTTAATTGACAAAAATGAATGAAAAAAATGATGAAAATTTACCAAACGAAAATGGTCAAAAACCTTCAAAACCTAAATGGTGGAAACCGTTTTGGATATTGATCGCTATTTCGATGGTCGGTTCGGGAGTTTTAATTTATTATATTTTCTTACATGGAGAATTTGTACGCTTTATTATTATGTTTTCATTTTTCATGGGTTTCACTATTTATATCCGCGTAAGACCCTCTAAGAAGAAAAATAAATTGGTCTACATTTTTTCTGGAATATTCATCATTGGTGTTGGATTAGTGATATTATATTTATTATTTTCTATAATAACTAATTTTGGTAAATTTATAGTGAGTTTCAAACCTTTTGGTTCTTGGTTACAATGGGGTATTATATTAGGGCTCTTCACTATTGGTGGTTTTATTGGTAATTGGATTGGTAAAAAAAGAGATTATAAACTTCCTGGGATTACTTCCGACCGATTTTGCCAATACAGAACCTAATGGAGGAGAGTGGTATCAATGTTCGCCTGCACACACTCAGCCTTTAAATGGAAACCTAAAAGCTTACGCTGCGTGGTATTTATTTGCTAGGTTAGCCGGTTGGAATGGAAATTAAATAATTTTACAATTTCTTTTTTAAATATTAAAATTTTTTTCCTGTTAAAAAATAACTTTAAATATTTTTAACGAGTTATTCTTTATGAAATTTAAATTATTAAGTGAGTAAATAAATGACGCCATTTAAAATACCAAAAATAAAAACGCCTGAAATTCCTAAAGTTGAGGGTTTAGATCCTGAAGTTTTAGAAAAAATCAAAGGAATATTAGAAACTGTTGTAGATTTAATTACTGAAGAAACTACAGTAGGAAAAATAGTTGAAGATGAAGTAAAAGGCACAATTCATGAAAAAGTGATGGAACAGCTTGAACCATCCTTAGATAATGATATTGCTAAAAAATTAGCAGATAAAGCAGTAGAAAAAGCCATTGATAAAAG